>Ga0207689_10000542_pt1 | contig 35861 bp, 36 predicted proteins | sample KBSMisM52_FD_184312 | JGI IMG/M metagenome (GOLD analysis project Ga0207689, IMG submission 184312) | Miscanthus rhizosphere microbial communities from Kellogg Biological Station, Michigan, USA - KBS Miscanthus M5-2 (SPAdes) (version 2) | ecosystem: Host-associated > Plants > Roots >...
ATGGCATCGTTTCCGACCGACTGCGCGAGTCGGACTGCGACCGGGGTTACATTTTAGACGGCTTCCCGCGCACGCCATCCCAGGCTGGATGGCTGGATGCCCTGTTGGAAGACAAGTTCTTTGACAAACCGCCGCAGGCGAAGTGGCACCCGCTGGTCGTCCGCATCGATGTGGATTATAATGAGTTATTGCTTCGGCTCACTGGGCGCAGGATTTGTCCTGCCTGTGGAACGATCTATAACGTCCACCTTCAGCCTCCGCGCAAAGGCGATCTCTGCGACAAGGACGGCTCCAAGCTGGTTATCCGCGACGACGACCGGGAAGAAGTGATCCGGGAACGTTTGCTGGCATATGAGCGGCAGACCCGGCCGGTAGCGGAATATTATGCAAGCCGCGGACGCTTGGTGTCTGTGGACGGGGACTTACCGGTCGAACAGGTCTCCGAATGGATTTTCCGGGAGATTGAGCGGCACAATCCGCACTCGCCGGGAAACAAGTAACAATGGCGATTGTGTGCAAATCGGCGAGTGAGATTGAGAAGATGCGGCGCAGCGGCGGTATCGTGCGCGAGGTCCTCAATCACGTGAAAGCGATGGTCGCGCCGGGCGTGACCACGATGGACTTGGAAAAGGCCGCCGAGGCGAAGATCAAAGAGTTGGGTGCGACGCCGGCGTTCAAGGGGTACTACGATTATCCCTGCGTGTTGTGTACGTCGGTGAATGAAGAGATCGTTCACGGGATTCCCTCGCCGAAGCGAGTGCTGAAGGCGGGCGACATCGTTTCGATCGACTGCGGCGTGGTGATGGATGGCTACTACGGAGACGCGGCGATCACTGTTCCGGTAGATGGATCGCTGACGCCGGAGACCAAGAAGCTGCTCGAAGTAACCGAAGCCGCGCTGTACAAGGGCATCGAGCAGGCAAAGATCGGAAACGCCATCGGCGATGTGGGCGCTGCAGTTCAGCAATACGTAGAGGCCAACGGCTTCAGTGTAGTTCGAGAGTTTGTAGGACATGGAATCGGGACGCGCCTGCATGAAGAGCCGCAGATTCCGAACTTCGGCACCAAGGGATTCGGCGCGCCGTTGAAAGAGGGAATGGTCCTGGCGATTGAGCCGATGGTGAATACCGGCCGCCCGGAAGCGCGGGTCCTGGACGATAAATGGACCGCAGTGACCATGGATGGGAGTTACAGCGCTCACTTTGAGCACTGTGTAGCCGTTACGAAAAACGGCCCAATGATTTTGACGCAGTAAAAGCGTCATAGTTTTTTGAGAGGTGCATGAGCAAAGAAGACGCGATTGAGGTTATGGCGACGGTTCTCGAACCGTTGCCCAATGCCATGTTCAAGGTGGAGTTGGAAAACAAACACCAGGTACTGGCGCATGTTTCCGGCAAGATGCGCAAGAACTTCATCCGCATCCTGCCCGGCGACAAAGTAGCGGTGGAACTGTCGCCCTACGATCTGAACCGCGGAAGAATCGTGTACCGCTACAAATAGAAAAAATAAACAAGAAAGGACAGCCGCCCTCGGCTGTCGGCCGAGCAAAGCTCGGAAGGGAAAAAGTTATGAAGGTTAGAGCATCGGTAAAAAAAATATGTGACAAGTGCAAGGTCATCCACCGCAAAGGCGTGGTGCGGGTGATCTGCGTCAATTCGAAACACAAACAGAGGCAGGGATAAATGGCTCGTATTGCAGGCGTTGATCTCCCGCGCAACAAGCGCTCCTACATCGCGCTGACCTATATCTACGGCATCGGTACCGCGCGCGCCAACCACATTCTCGACGCGGCCAAAGTGGATCCGATGAAAAAGATCCAGGACCTCGGCGAGGATGAAGTCAACCGTATCCGCACCGTGATCGAAGAAGAAGGTCTGGTGGAAGGCGATCTGCGCAAGGAAGTTCAGCTGAACATCAAACGGCTGATCGAAATCGGTTCGTACCGTGGCTATCGCCACCGCCGCAATCTGCCGGTTCGCGGACAGCGCACGCACACCAACGCGCGTACCCGTAAGGGGCCGCGCAAGGGAACGATTGCGATTAAGAAACAGTCGACCGCAAAGACATAGAACTGGATAAAGACACCTATGGCAAAACCTGAAGCAGGCGCAACCGGCGCAGCCGCACCGGATAAAAAAGGCAAAAAGAAAACCTTCAAAAAGAAGGAACGTAAGCACGTTCCATTCGGCATCGTGCACATCCAGGCTTCGTTCAACAATACGATTGTGACCATCACCGATCCGAACGGGAACGTATTGTCCTGGAAGAGTTCCGGTTCGCTTGGTTTCCGCGGATCACGTAAAGGCACGCCATTCGCCGCGCAGCAGGCCGCCTCGAACGCCGCCAACATGGCGCGCGATCATGGTGTCCGCACGGTCGAAGTCCGCGTAAGCGGCCCGGGTTCCGGACGCGAGTCCGCTATCCGCGCGCTGGCTGCCGCGGGAATTGAAGTTCGCACCATTCGCGATACCACGCCCATGCCGCACAACGGTTGCCGTCCGCCGAAACGCCGCAGAGTGTAAGAGTTGTCAGCTGGAGTTAGGGGCTGACGCCACAATTGATTTCGTTCGGGACGAAGGGTGAAGCCAAACCTGTAAACCGAACATCTATAAGGAGAAGATAATTTGGCACGCTATACCGATCCCGTCTGTCGTCTTTGCCGCCGCGAAGGCATCAAGCTTTTTCTGAAAGGCTCGAAGTGCTTCAGCGACAAGTGTCCCATCGAAAAGCGCAACTTTGCACCCGGCCAGCATGGCAAGGACCGCAAGACCAAAGTTGTAGGCTATGGCCTCCAGCTGCGCGAAAAGCAGAAAGCAAAGCGCATTTATTTCACCCAGGAAGGCCAGTTCCGCAACTACTTTGAGAAGGCCGCCCGCAAGCCTGGCGTCACCGGAGAATTGCTCTTGCAGCAACTCGAACGCCGTCTCGACAGCGTTGTCTTCCGGCTTGGTTTCGGAACCGCGCGGCGTCAGGCGCGCCAGCTGGTACGTCACGGACATGTCCTGGTGAACGGAAAGAAAGTGAACATCCCGTCGTACCAGGTAAACGTTGGCGAGGAGATCTCGATTAAAGAATCCAGCCGTACGCTGACCGTTCTGGAAGCGGCGAAGGAATTCGCCAGCCACCAGAATTTACCGACTTGGCTGGAGATTGACCGCGACAACTTCAAAGGAAAAGTCCTCTCGCTGCCGAAGCGTGAAGACATCCAGCAGCCGGTCAATGAGCAGTTGATCGTCGAGTTGTACAGCAAGTAAGTTTCGAAGTTTTAGGTCTCGAGTTTCTATTTGAAACTGAAACAAGAGACCTGAAACTGAGTAAGGTCCACTTTTCGAGCCGGATCAGCCTGTGCTGGCGCTTGACCTGAACTGGACCGTTCAGGGAGCCGGCACTGAGCCAAACGGCCGAAGGAGAAACAAATGCTTTGGAAGGGTTTTCAAAAACCAAAACGCCTTGCAGTTGACACTTCAACCCTAACCGACAAGTACGGCATCTTCTGGGCGCAGCCGTTTGAACGCGGCTTCGGCACCACCATCGGCAATGCGCTTCGGCGCGTGCTGCTGTCTTCGATCGAAGGCGCAGCCATCACCGCGGTGAAAGTCGAAGGCGTGCTGCACGAGTTCCAGTCGATCCCCGGAGTCGTAGAAGACGCAACCGACATCATTCTCAACCTGAAGCAGATTCCTTTTAAGTTGAGCGGCGATGCTCCGAAGGCGATCTATCTCCGCGCGGACCAGCCGGGTGTCGTGACCTCCGGAATGATAGAAGCCGATGCCGACGTTGAAGTCCTTGATAAGGATGTCTACATCGCGACTGTCAGCGAAGGCGGCAAGCTCGACATGGAAATGCGCTTAAAGCGCGGCCGCGGATATGTTTCCGCCGACAAGAACTTCGATGACGATCTCGGCATCGGGTTCATTCCGATCGACTCGGTCCACTCGCCGGTTCGCAAATGCAACTACACGGTCGAAGCAGCGCGTCTCGGACAGATCACCGACTACGATAAGTTGACCCTGGAAGTCTGGACCAACGGCTCCATCACCCCGGCTGACTCCATCGGCCTGGCGGCGAAGCTGCTGAAAGACCACATGAACATCTTCATCAACTTCGAAGAAGATATCGAGACCGCGACCACCACCGACGACCGCAAGCCGGAGATCAAGAACGAAAACCTGAACCGGTCAGTCGAGGAACTGGAGCTCTCAGTTCGTAGCTACAACTGCCTGAAGAATGCCAACATTCAGACCATCGGTGAACTGGTACAAAAGACTGAAGCTGAAATGCTGAAGACCAAGAACTTCGGCCGCAAGTCGCTGAACGAAATTAAAGAGATCCTGACCTCCATGGGCCTGAGCCTGGGAATGAAGATCGACGAGCACGGCAACGCGGTGCCCGGACCGACTTCGAACCAGGTGCTGCCGGCCTCGGCGTACGGGGACAACGATCTATAAAAACCAGGGAACTGAAAACCAAGTTTTCAGTTCCCATAATTTTTGTCTGTTTGAACAGAGGAAAATATGCGTCACAAAGTTGCAGGCTACAAATTAGGACGAACCACCAGCCACCGCCGCTCGCTGCTGCGGAACATGGCGACGTCGCTCATCACCGAAGAGCGCATTGAGACCACTGTCCCCAAGGCGAAGGCCCTGCGTCCGATCGTCGAAAAGATGGTCACTCTGGGCAAGCAAGGTGACCTCGCGGCACGCCGCAAGGCCCATTCTTACCTGATGACGGACGCGGCGGTAGACAAGCTGTTTGAGACCATCGGGCCGCGTTTTGGGGACCGCGAGGGCGGTTTTACCCGCATCACTCGCGCCGGCTGGCAAAAAGGCGATGGCGCCGAGAAGGCGTTCATCGAATTCATCGGCAGTGAGAAGCTAATCGAAGAAAAGAAAGAGAAACGCGCCGAAGCCCGTGCCAAGCGTGCTGCCGAAACCAAGAAGGCTATGGAAGAGGCCGAGGCACAGCAAGCTGCCGAGGCTGAGTCTGCCGCAGCCGAGAAGAAGGAAGACAAAGAGTAAAACTTCATTTTCGGCCTAAACAATCAGACGCACCCGCAAGGGTGCGTTTTGTTTTCTCAGCGACTTCCCCGGCAGTACATGGCCTTCCGGTGCTAACGGCAGTAATCTCGCGTCTTTCCCTGCTAGTGGCTAAACTTGGCCGAAACATGGAATTTTCCCGGACACAGATCATTATTGCGGTCAGTGCAGGCGTACTGCTGCTACTGGTTTTCTTCGGCTACCTGATGTGGCTGAATAATCAGCCGCCGGTGTTGTCTCGCTCTGAAGATAAAGATCCGCTCTCTGGGATTCCCAATTCGATTTCGTTGAATCCCTTGCGCGACCGCTCTTCCGAACGGGCAGCCAGCAAGTTCATCCGCTCGATGCGCGATGGAGACTGCAACAAGCAGTTGGCTGACTGGGAGAAGGACTACCGTAAGAAGTACGCAAAATTTATATGCGAGTCAGAAGCGAAACACCCGCTGCGCAAGTGGGAGCTGGTGGAGTGGGAAGACACGCCGCCGCTGCGGATTTTGCACTATCGCGGCACACGCCTGGACAATCCTAGCCAAGCAGACACCTATGATGAGTTGTTTTCGGTGACTCTCGATCAAAGGTCAGGCGATTGGACGGTTACAAAATACGACGCGATGTACTAGTTCCCTAGGCTCAGATAATCGCTTTCCATTGGTCCTTACCGGCTTCTCGCACTTTTTCTTCCGGTATAACTGCGACTCCAGCTGGGATTTGTACACAGGTTGTCCGGTTGGATGTTTGGCACGCATCTCGACCGTTTGACATAGTTTTTACCGTCAAATCACGCAAAACATTTTCATCGGTCGAAGTCAATACAACCATATCGTGATCGTGTCGGCTTGCACGAATTAGATAGACGATCCTAATGAATCCATCGTGCGGAGGCAGGTCAAACAAGGCCAAAGCCGGCTGTTTGGGTTTTGATTTCTTCCCCTGGACAACCGCCTCGGCATGCCTAAATTTGACGGTTACGGCAGAGCCGATTGACGATTGAACGTCGTAGTAATCCGTCTCATAACCAAGGAAGTCCTTACCTGCGGTAACTGAAATGGTATGCCCTTCCAGCTTCGTTATCATCGGAACGATATATCCGCCGGTGCGCACGATCGGTACAACCACGCGCAATCTCCAGCCAGCCTTCAAATCAAGATATCCGAGTTCACCAATGCTGGGCGGGTTCGGATGAGCGGGACGTTGCGGTCCACAGCCTGTGAGCAACAAGCAGACATTCAATAGACAGATCCGATATACGCCAATTCTTAAAGCGTTCACACGTCGTAGGCCTCATTCGATGGATTGAACCGGGATGGGTCGGGGAGTTCGTCTTGCCGTACTGCTGTTGCGTAACCAGAGCCAGATCAGGATCTGCGCTACGAGCGCGGCAGAACTGTCCAGCAATACGTCATGCACGCTACTTCCGCGGGTCGGAACGTATGCCTGGTGCCATTCGTCCAGAGACGCAACCACCGTAGTAAAAATCCACGCTATTGCTGCCCATCGAAATGCCCAGGCAGGAAAATTGGGAGAGGCCAGAGTCACCCGCCAGGCGCGAAAAAACAGCAGGCTCAAAATGAAATAACCGACGACGTGCCCGGTCTTTCGCATGAAAAAATGCCAGGGTTCGAAGTGCGCCGCGTCCACGCCAAACAGGAAATGAAATACCGGAAAGAGGATACGGCCGGTATTGTGGGCGACGCCAATCTTGCTGGATTCGATCGTGATGATTCCCAGCCAAAGCCCGGCGGCAATCCAGACTTTTACAACTTCATTCTTTGAACGAGTCAAAAGAAGTTTTTTTGCGTCCTTTGCGCATTCTTCGCGATCTTTGCGGGATTAAGTTTTACTCGACCGCGTAATTCGGCGCTTCACGCGTAATCACCACGTCATGTACATGGCTCTCGCGTAAACCGGCAGAACTGATGCGGACGAAGCGTGTCTTCTGCAGCAGTTCCGGAATCGTCGAGCATCCGCAATATCCCATGCCAGATTTGAGTCCACCCACCATCTGATGGACAATCATTGAAACGGATCCACGATAGGGGACACGCCCTTCAATTCCTTCCGGAACCAGTTTTGCGAGACGGTTGCTGTCATCTTTTGCAGAAACTGAGGCCGACGACTCGCCTTCGACGGATTGGAAGTAGCGTTCGCTTGAGCCAGCAGCCATAGCACTGAGCGATCCCATGCCGCGATACGACTTGAAAGTCCTGCCTTGATAGAGGATCAACTCGCCCGGGCTTTCGTCCGTTCCGGCAAACATCGAGCCGATCATGACTACACTCGCGCCAGCAGCCAGCGCTTTGGTGACATCCCCGGAGTACTTGATACCGCCATCGGCAATCACCGGAATGCCTGCGTCACGCACAGCACGGTAGGCCTCAGCAATCGCTGTGATCTGCGGCACGCCCGCGCCGGTTACAACGCGAGTGGTGCAGATAGAGCCAGGACCAATTCCGACTTTGATCGCATCGGCTCCTGCCTTCGCCAACTCGCACGCACCGTCAAAAGTTCCTACGTTACCTGCAATCAAACTTACTTCAGGGAACTTGGATTTTACTGTCTGGATGGCCTCCAGTACCCGAGTGGAGTGTCCGTGCGCGCTGTCGATGGCCAGTAAATCTACTTTGGCCTTGACCATCTCCTGGGCACGTTCCAGGAAGTCACCAGTGGCGCCAATGGCAGCGCCGGCACGTAGTCGGCCCTGTGAGTCTTTGGCCGCATTGGGATACTTTAGTTTTTTCTGGATGTCTTTGACCGTGATCAAGCCCTTCAAGTTGTAGTTGTCATCCACAACCAGAAGTTTTTCGACACGGTGTTCGTGGAGGATTTTTTCAGCATCTTCCAGCGTAGTGCCAACGGCGACTGTAATCAGTTTTTCTTTGGTCATCACGCTCTCGATGGGAACATCGAAACGCGATTCAAATCGCAGATCGCGATTGGTCAGAATGCCGACAAGCTTGCCATTTTTGGTAATCGGCACGCCGGAAATTTTGTACTTGCGCATCACTTCAAGCGCGTCGGAAACCTTGGCATCCGGCGGCATCGTCACCGGGTCCACAATCATGCCGCTCTCGGAACGCTTTACTTTATCGACCTCTTCCGCCTGCTGCTCGATCGACAGGTTGCGGTGAATGATGCCCAATCCACCCTGCTGCGCCATGCCAATCGCCATATGCGATTCGGTTACGGTATCCATGGCGGCGCTAATGATGGGAATATTCAGGCGAATTCCGCGGGTCAGATGGGTCTGGGTGTTGGCCAGCGCCGGGACAACATCGGAGCGGGCTGGCATCAGCAACACGTCATCGAAGGTAAGCGCCTCAGGGACGGGGAAATGAATCATAATTTTCTCGGGGGCGAATCTAAATATCTATTCTAGAGAGCACCGGAGCACTAGGCAAATCCGGCTCTCCAGGTGAGATGTTGATGCTCGCATCAGGCTGAAAGATTTTTTCATGGCGGCAGCCGTGGCGGCGCAAGCCTGATCGATGGGCCTGGCCCGCAACGCAGCCTTGAATGGCTCTGCCTGAATCGTCAGTGTGTGCTGGTGGAAATTTTCCGGGTACGTGAGATCCGTTGCTTGCAGGCAGAACCCATGTACTTGTCGAACCAAAATAATTCGCATCAGGATCCAACCCTTCAAAGCCATACTTCGCCGCCAAGTCAACAGACTCCAGAAAACTGACGTGAAATCCGATAGGGCCAAGACTCAGGATGGAATAAAGACTTACGCTTTGGAGCGCTCGATGATTCGGTCCATGCGCGAAGTCTCTATTTACTTTAATTGGGAGTAAGGATAGAGGAGCTTTGCTCTGTGTGTCTGCAAGGATCAATTGGGTGTTTTTGCTTTACCCAAATGCGTTTGCACGTGCCAGATGGCGCTATTTCTTACCTAAATCGAGCCCTGTCCCGGTTTGTCTTTTGCGCAACCGGGGCGTATATTGATGTTTGGAAACTGTTGTGTAGTACCGAGTAATTGGCGAAACACACCAGTGGGCGCAAGCCCACATTTTAGTTTGTGCCCAATTTGGAACTGCATAACTCATTGATTTCATGGGATTTGGAATCGATAAGGTGCGGGAGATTGCGGAACGGGTCGCTACCTCCTCGGGCCTGGAGATTGTCGAGATTGATCTTCGCGGGGGTGGCAAGGCCCGCATGTTGCGGATTGTCATCGATAAGCCCAGCGGGGTGACGCACGAAGATTGCGCGAACCTCAGCCGGGAGGTGGGAACGATCCTCGATGTTGAGGACGCGGTGCCGGGCGGATCGTACACCTTGGAAGTTTCATCTCCTGGGTTAGATCGAAAGTTGTTAAAGGCGGCGGATTATGAACGCTTCGCCGGCAGCCGGGTGAAGCTGATGACGCGCCAGCCAGTCAACGGCAACCGTCACTTCGAAGGAAAGCTGGAAAGTTTTCACGATGGACGTTTGATGCTTGATGTGACGCCGGTTCGCAAGAAGGCAAAAGTGAATGACGGGGCGCCCCAGAAATTGGAGATCGAATTGGGGAATATCGAGAAGGCGAATCTAGTCCCAGAGATTTAGTCGCATCGGCTCCATGTGCAATTGATCTAAGCGGTATAGAAGTTATAACGGACTATTTATGGCAAGTGAGCTCTACAACACAATTGACGCCCTGAGCCGGGAAAAGGGCATTGATCCGCAGATCGTAGTCAGCGCGGTGGAAGACGCCATCGTTGTCGCTACCCGCAAGTACTACAAGACGCAGGAAAACTTGCGCGCAGAATTGGATAAAGACACCGGCAAGATCAATGCGTACGCGGTGCGGACTGTAGTGGAGACTCCGGAGCAGGTGGAAGATCCGCTGCTGCAGATCTCGCTCGAAGATGCCCGCAAGGTGGATGCGAATCTGGAAATAGGCGGAGAGCTGCGCATCCCGAAAGCCACCGAAGGAATTCTCGGACGCATCGCTGCGCAACTTGCAAAGCAAGTGATTTTTCAGAAGGTGCGCGAAGCGGAGCGCGACACGGTTTACAACGAGTACATCGGGCGCGTGGGCGAAATCGTCAACGCGATGGTGAAGCGGATCGAAGGCCCGGATGTGATCTTTGACATCGGCAAAGCGGAAGCCCGCATGCCGCGCAAAGAGCAGTCGCGGCTTGAGTCGTTCGCGATGGGCGAGCGCGTTCGCGTGGTTATCGCGCGCGTTGAAAAAGCTTCAAAAGGCCCGGCCGTCGTGGTTTCACGGGCCGCACCGGAACTAGTGCAGAACTTGTTCCAGACTGAAGTGCCGGAAATTTACGACGGAACAGTTGTAATTCGCGCCATCGCACGCGAAGCGGGAGAACGCACCAAGATCGCGGTCATGTCGAAGGACAAAGACGTCGACGCTGTCGGCGCCTGTGTCGGCATGAAGGGCATGCGTGTGCAGTCCATCATCCGCGAGTTGCGCGGCGAGAAGATCGACATCATCGAGTATCACGAAGACGCGCAGACCTTTGCTGAGAAGGCTTTGCAGCCGGCGAAGGTAAGCCGCGTCACGATTCTTGATTCTGGCGAGAAACACCTGGAAGTCGTGGTAGATGACAGCCAGCTTTCCCTTGCCATCGGCAAGAAGGGCCAGAACGTCCGCCTTGCAGCCAAGCTCTTAGGATGGAAGATCGACATCAAGAGCGAGGAAGAGAAGCGCCAGGAAGTCGAGCAGCAGATGTCTGCCATGATCCCTGCGCCGAGCACGCCATTGGAGAGCGTCCCCGGAATGGGAGAGGGTGTCATCGAACGCCTGACCGCCGCGGGTGTGACCACGGTCGAAGCTTTGGCGGACATGACACCCGAGCAGCTTGAGGCCATCGAAGGAATCGGCCCTAAAACAGTGGAAAAAATCAGTTTGGCGGTCAATAATTACTTCGCCAGCCTGGAAGGTGGGGAGGCTGTTGCCACTCCCGAAGCCGTTGAAGCTCCGGCTGAAGAAGCTGCTGCGGAGCAAGTGGAAACTGCGTCGGAAGAAACTCCCACCAACGAAACCGAGGCGCAAGTCACTCCCGATGGCGCGGCGGAAGAGCAGAGTTAAGTTTTTATGAAACGGAATTTAGAACTGAAGCTGAGTTCGCGAGGTTGATATGAAGACCTAGCGGCAACAGTTCGGAGGAAAATACGGCGGATGAGTAAGGTTCGAATCAACGATTTGGCCAGGGAACTGGAAGTCAAGAGCAAGGCGATTCTTGACGTCTTGACAGAAGTAGGGGTCACGGAAAAGAAGACCCACTCCAGTTCTTTGGAAGAACACGAAGCTGACAGAGTCCGCGCCAAGCTCCGCGCCTCCGGAGAGTCTCAAGCTGCCGCTAAACCTGCGTTCCGTACCAGCCGTTCCGAGCCGGATGAAATCAAAACCAAAATTGATCTGTCGAACATCTCCAAACCTGGAGATGTGCTGAAGGCCATCATCAGCAAACAGGCTCCGGCCGTGCCTGTAGCGCCACCGAAGCCGCCAGCGCCTCCAGTAGAAGCGAAGCCGGTGGCTCCAGCTGCGCCGCCAGCCGCGCACGTCCCGGTGGCAGTGCCTCCGAAGCCAGCTGAGCCGCCAGCTCCAAGATTGATTGTTCCGCAGACGCCGGTTCGTCCGTCATTTACGCCTCCGGCTGCGCCACCGCCGCCAGCTGCGCAGCCTCCGGCTGCAGTACCGCCGCGTCCGCCGGTTGCAATGCCACCTGCGGCGCAGACGCCGGCACCAGCTGCTCCTGCAGCACCGACGCCGATCGCTGCGCGGCCTTCGGCCCCGATTGCACCCAGGCCTCCGCAGCCGCGCATGATTGTTCCGCAGACTGGGCCGCGCCCCGTATATCAAGCTCCAGTTCGCCCAGCGCCTACTGCACCCGCTGCCGGCGGACCACCCCGTCCGATTGCAGGACGACCTGCTCCGGGACGCCCAGTGCCAGGTCAACCAATTTTTCAACGTCCGCGTCCGATGGCTCCTGGTGGAGGTGCGCGGCCTCCACTACGCCCCGGCGAGCGCCGGCCGATGCACCCTACGCGTACTTCGCCTTCGGGTGCGCGTCCGCTTGGCGTCGGGCCAGGTTTGCCGCCCCCCGGAGCGCCTACGCGCCCAGGTGCGCGTCCCGGCGGCCCCTCGCGCAGGCCTGGACAGCGATACGTACCGCGGGGAGTAAAAGAAGGCCCCATGAAGGGCTATGTTCCGCCGCCACGCGTGACGGTGTCGAACGAGCCGCTGCCGATTACCCGCAGCATCACCATCACCGAAGGTATTAGCGTTAAGGATCTCGCCGAGAAGCTTGAGATCCGCGCGAAAGATCTAATCGCGCGCCTGTTATTGCGCGGAGTATTTGCCACGATCAATCAGACACTCGACGCCGAACTGGCCAGTGAGATGGCGCGCTTTTTCGGAGCGGAGACTAACGTCATCACCTTCGAAGAGCAGGCGGCAAAAGATGTTGCTGAAGCTTCCGCGTCGGACGAGGGAGGCGGCGAGTCGGTTGCGCGTCCGCCGGTGGTCACTATTATGGGCCACGTCGATCACGGTAAAACAACCTTGCTAGACGCGATTCGTTCCACCAACGTTGCCGAAGGCGAAGCAGGTGGAATCACGCAGCACATTGGTGCGTACAAAGTTGCGATTCAGGACACGCAGTCTCCTGCCTATGGTCGTCAAATCGTGTTCCTCGATACGCCGGGTCACGAAGCATTTACCCGCATGCGTGCCCGCGGCGCAAAGGCCACAGACATCGTCGTGCTGGTTGTGGCTGCCGATGACGGCGTGATGCCGCAGACGCTGGAAGCTATCGACCATGCGCACGCTGCGGAAGTTCCGATCATCGTCGCGGTCAACAAAATTGATAAGCCCGATGCCCTGCCGGATCGCGTGAAGAAGCAGTTAGCAGATCGTGGCCTGATGCCGGAAGCGTGGGGTGGTACTACGGTTTTCGTCGACGTTTCCGCCAAGCAGAAAACCAACTTGAATCTACTGATGGAGATGATCTGCCTTGTCGCGGACCTGCAAGATTTGAAGGCCGTACCGGACCACCCGGCAACCGGCGTAGTGCTCGAAGCCAAACTCGACCGTGGACGCGGCCCAGTCGCCACATTGCTGGTACAGAATGGCACGCTGCACACGGGGGATAACTTTGTCGTCGGCAACGTTTACGGCAAAGTCCGTGCCATGTTTGACGACCGCGCTAACCAGCTGGAGAGTGCGCCTCCATCCACGCCGGTAGAAATTCTCGGCATGGAAGGACTGCCGCAGTCTGGCGATCAATTTGTGGTAGTCGCTGACCGGGACAAAGCCCGCGGCATCTCCGAATACCGCGAACAGAAAGCCCGCGAAGCCGCGCTGGCCAAGAGTTCCCGCGTGTCGCTTGAAGGACTGGCCGAACAGATCAAGACCGCCGGCACGAAAGAACTCAACATCATTCTCAAGGGCGACGTACACGGTTCAGTCGAAGTACTGAGTGACCTGCTCGGTAGGCTTTCGAACGACAAAGTGCGCCTGAAGATCCTTCGTACTGGCGTCGGTGCAATCACTGAAAGCGATGTGTTGCTGGCATCGGCGTCAAACGCCATCATCATCGGCTTCAACGTCCGGCCAGAGCGCAAGGCGCAGGAACTGGCTGAGCAGGAAAAAGTGGACATCCGCCTGCACTCGATCATTTACGAGCTGCAGGACGAGATCAAGCGAGCCATGACCGGCCTGCTTGAACCGACGTTCAAAGAAACGATCCAGGGTCATGCCCTGGTGCAGGAAACCTTCCGCATCCCGAAGGTTGGTACCATTGCCGGTTGCCGCGTGACCGATGGCCTGATCAAGCGTGACAACGAAGTCCGCTTGCTGCGAGATAACGTAGTTGTGTTCAAGGGCAAGATCGGATCACTGCGCCGCTTCAAAGATGACGCCAGCGAAGTGCGCAACGGCATGGAGTGCGGTATCGCCATCGCGAACTACAGCGACATTAAAGCCGGCGATACCATCGAGGCTTTCGTCACCGAGCGTATCGCTGCTGAAGTAATTGCTTAAAAGTGGTTAGTGGTCAGTGGCTAGTGGTTTGTGCTAGCCACGAGTCACTATTCACTAGCCACAATGATCGCTTTCCTCACGCTCGAACTTCGCATTGAAGCCGCTCAGTCCCTGAAAGACAAACGCCAGGTTGTGCGCAGCGTGAAAGATAAGCTGCGAGCACATTTCAATGTTTCCGTTGCTGAGCTATATCCGTCTAACTTGTGGAACCAGGCGACGATCGGCGTGGTCAGTATTTCCGACTCGCGCGACTATCTTGACGGGCTGATGAAAAACGTGGAGCGGCAAGCGATCCGTGTCGCCAACAATGGCGGAGCCGATGTTGCCGACTCGTTCGTGGAATTTATTTAATCTGCATCTAAGGGAACAGATGGCTATGCCATCAGTGATTTAGCAGGAACTGCCAGCATTTTCGCTCATTTTCTGATATTCTCATTCGTTTTATTCGAGAGGTTCGACGTGGAAAAGCGGGGGGCAAAATATCATCGGGAGCGTTTAGGCGAGGCCCTGCGCGAAGAGATCGAAACCATCGTCGAAGGCGAGCTAGGCGACCCGCGAATCGGTCTGGTAAGCGTGACCGGAGTTGAGTTGGCGGAGGATTCTCGCTCGGCGCGGGTGTATGTCGCCGTGGATGGGGATGAAGACGACGCGCAACGCTCATTGGAAGGTTTGACAGCTGCGGTCGGATTTGTCCGTCGTGAGGTAGCAGGGAATTTGAAATTGCGGCGCGCACCCGAACTGTTTTTTCAGCTCGATATGTCGGATAAGTACGGCACCCGGATTGATGAATTGCTGAAACGAACAAAGAAAGCCAAGAAATAACGAGACGTTGGTACCACATGGTGCAGGAAGTACTGAAACACATCGAGCAGCGGGATAAGTTTTTGCTTACCTCGCACGCGCGCCCCGATGGCGACGCTATCGGATCGGCGCTTGCCTGCTGTCAGATTCTGCGCTCCATGGGTAAACAGGCGGATGTTGTGTTTCGCGACGGTGTTCCCCGTATTTACCGCCCACTGCCGTTTGCTGATTCGGTTGTGCAAGCTGACAAGGTAAATGGGGACTATCAGGCTGCCATCATTCTCGAATGTGACAGCATCCAGCGCACGCGGCTTGCCGGGCTCGACAATCAATTTCTCATCAGCATTGACCATCACCTGAGCGGAAAGCCCTTCGCGCATGTGAACTGGATTGATCCCAACGCAGTAGCGACGGCGGAGCTGGTTTATCGGCTGGCACGTGAAGCCAGGGTGAAGATTTCTCCAGAAATCGCCACCTGCCTCTACACGGCATTACTCACCGATACCGGTTCATTCATGTTCGAAGGCACAAACGAAAATACATTTGCACTGGCGCGCGAATTGGTGCTCGCAGGCGCGGACCCTGCTCGGTGTGCCCGCGGCATCTACTTTGCCCATTCGACCGCGAAGATGCGGCTTTTAGGTGCAGCCCTTTCGAATCTACAACGTGAAAATAATCTTGCCTGGATTTGGATCACGCACGAACAGATGGAAAAATTTCAGGCCAAAGAAGAAGACTGCGAAGGTCTGGTGAACTATGCTCTTTCCATTCAGGACGTGCAGGTCGCAGTTTTTTTCCGGGAGATGCACGATGGGCGCTACCGCATCAGCCTGCGCAGCAAAGGCGAGGTAAATGTAGCAGCAGTCGCCGAATCCTTCGGCGGCGGCGGGCACCAGTGCGCCAGCGGTGGTTCGCTCGACGGTCCTTTATCGGCAGCGGTGGAACGTGTTCTCGCAAAACTCCGGCCGCATCCTTCCGTAAAATAGGCTCCCTATGGACATTTCACTGCTTCGCCAGATCGCTTCGTTTGTCGGTGCGATGCTCATCTTATTTGCGTATGCGGGACATCAGATGAAGTGGATCGATTCCAATAAATCCAGCTACAAGATTCTCAACGCGGTTGGTTCCGGGATATTGGCGTACATTGCGTTTCATCCTTTTCAAATAGGTTTTATAGTTCTCGAAGGTGTGTGGGCGCTGATCAGCATCTACGCTTTACTGCGAACGAAATCTGCTTAGCCATTCCGCAAACTTAGCAAAAGCTGAACATAGGACAGATCGACATCGAAAACCAACCGTCATCTACGAGCTCCCGAGGTATTGCAGACTGGTCTCTCCTCGCCGGTTTTTGCGGGTTTCTTTTCTTCTTTGGACTCTCCCATTTCGGCTTGCTGGGTGCGGACGAGCCCCGTTATGCGCAAGTCGCGCGCGAGATGCTGGCTCGGCATGACTGGATCACTCCAACTCTCGGAGGCCAGCCGTGGTTGGAGAAGCCTGTGCTCTATTACTGGCAGGCCATGGTGGCATACAAAGTATTCGGAGTAAGCGACTGGGCCGCCCGGCTACCTTCCGCCATTGATGCAACACTGATGGTAGTCGCGGTCTTCTTATTCCTGCGCCGCTTTCGCCCAGGATTGGAACTCGATGGCGCACTCATCACTGCTTCAGCTGCAGGCATAATCGGTTTTGCGCGCGCAGCCTCCATGGACATGGCGCTTGCGGCAACCTTCACGATTGCCATGCTCGCTTGGTATGTATGGAATGAAAGCGCCAACAAGATTTATCTGGCTGTTTTTTATGGATTCATCGCGCTGGGAACGCTAGCTAAGGGTCCGATTGCGCCGTTTCTGGCCGCGGTTGTCGTGATCGCATTGGCTGTGACTCAGAAGGATCTGAAGATTGCCATCAAGATGCTTTGGATTCCGGGACTGCTGATTTTCTTACTGGTTGCTCTTCCTTGGTATATCGCGGTTCAATTGCGCAATCCTGAGTTTTTTCGCGTGTTCATTCTAGAGCACAATTTTTCGCGTTTCGGCACCAACCGCTATCACCATCCGCAACCCATTTGGTTCTACGTGCCAGTTGTCATCGTGGCCTTGCTTCCGTGGATAGTTTTCGCCGTTGCTGCTCTGGGCGAAACTTTACGCGCATGGTGGAAACAGAAGGGCACTGCGCATCGGCCCCAGGACCTGTTCAATCTCTTTCTTGCGATCTGGTTCGTTTTGCCGATCTTGTTTTTTTCTCTCTCCCAATCCAAGTTGCCCGGATACATCCTGCCGGCCCTGCCAGCGGCAACGCTATTGCTGTCTGTATACGTGCGCTCTCGCAGCGAGAGCAGTGAAAAATCCAGTCCTATACTCGTCATTCTGCACTCCGTGATGGCGGCAGCGCTGCCTGCACTAGCATTTCTCATGCAATTCATCGTTGTCCAACACAGGCTGAGCTTGAACCGCGCTACTCTCCTTGCTCTCGCGTTAACCATCGTTCTGTCGCTGGCAATCGGGCTAACTTTACGCCAGCGTCCGGGATTGCGCTTGCTGCGTTTTGTCACGCTTGTACCAGTGATTCTTGCGATTGCCGCAGTCCTGCGCCTCGATGCGCACTTCCTGGATGAGCGATTTTCCACACGACTGTTAAGCGACTCCATCGGCCACATCGATAACTCATCTCTACCCACCGCGGTATTCAACGTTTCCCGCGAGATCGAGTATGGCCTGCACTTTTACCGCAATCAACGCATCGCCCGCTACGAATCTGGAGAAATTCCTGCTGGAGAGCATATCCTGGTCGCACCACGCGCGCTCACAATCGAACAACTGAACGAAAAACTTTCCGGACGCCGGGTTTCGTACTTAGGAAGCGATCAGCCACAAGGCCTCGACTACTTTTGGGTCTCGGCTCCGGGCATGACTATGGATCACATGAAAATGTGAGATGTTGCTTCTCCGTGTTCTCAGGGTTTGCTTGCCTGTCGTTCGAGGCACTACACTCCCATTCGCGGCCTTCGTTTCCGAACGTGTAAATTGCATCAAAGCTCTGGAGCCCCGTGGAGATTCTCGATCTTAGACACTTTACTTCGGCTGATCTTCGTCCTTTGCTGGACGACGAGACAGAAGTGTGGTCGCAGCAGCTTTCCTGGGACTACAGCGGTTCGGCGGCGATGATCCTGAGGTATATCGACGCCAAAATCCTGCCGGGCTACGCGGCGGTGGAACGGGGACGGATTTCCGGATACGCCTTTTTTGTTTACGAAAGCAGCAAAGGAGTGATCGGCGACCTGTACGTTGCCGATGGCGGCCGAACTGAGAATACACAGCAGGTGGAAGAGCGCCTGCTTACCCATGTCATCGAGACCCTGCAGCAATCACCCGGCGTCCAGCGTATTGAGGCCCAGTTGCTGATGCATTTGACTGGAATTGTGGCACGTCCGTTTGTGGATCAGGGATTCCAGCGGCACGCGCGGCTTTTCATGACCTTGCCTCTGAACCGAGGAACCCCAAAGCCATCCCGAATGTCGCGAGAGATTGAAATCCGCCGCTGGACCGAGCAGGACTACCAGACCGCCGCAGCTGTAATTACAACTGCTTATCGCGGACACGTGGATGCCCAGATTAACGATCAATACCGCAGCCTGAGTGGTTCGCTGCGTTTTTTGAACAATATTGTTCGGTTCCCGGGCTGTGGAACGTTCGATCCCGAATCTTCTTTTGTTGCGATTCACAAGCCGTCGCGCAGCGTGATTGGATTGATCCTGTGTTCGAGAGTCAGCGACGATGTCGGCCACGTCACACAGGTTTGCGTGCTGCCGGAATACCGTCTGCATGGAATCGGCGAGTCATTGCTTGCGGCTACCAGAGCAAATCTATGCCGGAGAAAATTTTCTTTGTTGTCACTGACTGTGACCGAAGCGAACGCCCGTGCGGTCGAGCTCTATATTCGTTTGGGATTTGAAAAGAAGAGGGTATTCGATGCGTTTGTCTGGGAAGGATAGTTCTAGTGCCGTAAAATCCACATCGCCCAACCAGCCACAATTACTCCGCCGACAAACATCGCAAAACAATACAGGCCGTACCGTACTTGTTCGCGGGTCCCTGAGCGCTGAGTAATCCCAAATACCACGGACGCGAACACCGCAAACAATACCGCCGCACTGAAATGTGAGAGTTCCAAACTCATGCTTTCTTTCCTATGGCGATGTGGTAAGCATCGGCCACGCTAATGAAATTCAACAAACCGGCGACGATGATGAAAACTTTGCCGTAGTCAGCGGAAACATGCGCACTGGCTCCATCACCCACCCCGAGCACGCGTACCACGATATAGAGCGCACCTGCGCCAAGATCGCCGACAAATCCCAGAATGTCGAGAATATCCCCGCCATTCGGTTTATAGACGTGGCCGTCCATCATGACGCCCAACAGGAACATGAGGGCGATGGATACCAGCAGCAGTCCGCCACGGATCCAGCGCTTTTGGATGATGTGTCCCGCTCCTGGAATTAACCAGCCAATGGCTGGGGCCATGACCGACATGGTTGTAAGCGGAGGACTCGGCGGTGCAGGGGCTTTCTTTTTATCTTCCGATGAATTCGCCATTCAAATAATTACAAGCTCATGTTGAATTTTACCAGTAACTTCCGCCGTATTGGGTCGCACCAGCACATTTACCTCGCTGCGCACTCCAAATTCCGGCAAATACACGCCCGGCTCGATCGAGAAGCAGGAATTAGCCAGAATTCGCCGCTCATCGTGGATTTCCAGGTCATCCATGTTGGCGCCATTGGCGTGAATGTCCGACGCGATCGAGTGTCCGGTCCGATGAATAAAATAGTCGCCGTACCCCGCGCTTTTTATAACGTTGCGGGTGGCGCGGTCCACCTCCCATCCTGCGATGGCTCGACCGGCTGTAATAGCCTCAATCACGGTCTTCACACCCACATCACGCGCATCACGCACGACAGCAAACACCTCGCGCATTTTTTGCGATGGTTCCTTGCCGACGAAGCCCGTCCACGTGATGTCGTAGTACATCGAACCCGGAGTGTCTTTCTTCCCCCAGATGTCGAGCAGAACGAAATCCCCATCGCCAATCGGGGAACAACCTTCGGCGTGCGGGCCGTAATGCGGATCTGCACTGTTTCGATTTACCGCCACAACAGGAGGGTCCACTGTAACGATGTTTTCCCGCTTGAACGCTTCCAGAATCCATTGCTGAATCTTATGTTCCGTAGTACCGCCATTGCGGACGCGAGCGCCGATTTCCTTAAAAGCAGCCGCAGTAATTGCGTCAATGGAATCACGCGCAGCAAAATGCGACTTGATCTGTTCGTCCGAGAGGGTAGATTCAAACTGTGCCACCAAATCGCCCGAACTTACCACGTTCTTGCCCAAGCCACGAACCAAATCCAGTGTGCCGCCATCTACCAGCGAGATGGTGAAAACAAGATTGTTCGGAGAATACTGCATGGCGATGTCACGATAGCCCTTCAACATCACCTTGATGTTTTCAAACAACTCCTGCCATCCGGAATATTGCAGCTTGCGGCCGGGAAGGGAGTCGAGGTGTCCGGCTTCGATCTTGTGAACGAGTTTGGTAGGTTCGCCTTCGGCAGGGATGATATAGAACCAGCGCCGCGTCACCATCATATTTTGTGGCAGACCGAGCACCCGGTAAGCGATGGGATCACGATGGTGATGATCGTAGAAGAGCCAGCCGTCGATGTTGCGCTCGCGCAGCACGGCCTGAATAGCGGAAAGGTCCATAAGCGAATGCCTATTCTAACAAGCTTTGCGTGGTGATGACCGTCTCGGCCATCCGGCCCGAGCCAAGCGAAGCAGGCAAAGGTTGTTGAGCTTTTAAAAATCGTACAAGAGCTTAAGATAGCTGCCCATGCAACTCTGGTTCTCCCACGCCAGCGGAGTCAGTCTACCCGAACAGCTGAAAACCCAGATCATCCTCGGCATTCTCAGCGGAGACCTCGTCCCAGGCCTACGCTTGCCAAGTACCCGTGATGTGGCCCGCCGCTATCATCTCCACCCATGTTTGAGATCCCTTACAAAACCATTGATGCTTTTCAATTCTCCGAAGAGTTGACTCATCATCTGGGTGTCCTGCCTGCTATTGCCGTCGGACTTACCAGAACCCGCAAGCATCGTCACTACTTCCGCATCGTCTATCACAACCAAAGCAATGTTTCACAAGGTGTTGTCTTCGAAGTGCCGAAACAAATGCCGCCAGTGTTGCAAGCTGTCTTGCAGGCGCGTTGCGAACGCGCCTGCAAAACAGAGCCAAACCATCGGCCTGGGCAGCCACCCGCCGAGTCTGGGAATTGCAACTCTTTGAACCAGTTCCGGACGGAGGGACGCTGATGTCGCTCATGCTTAGCTGGCGAATATTCCGTAAGAATGTGATTTACACGCGGAAGTAAAGATTCGTTGGTGGGGAAATTAAGACAAAACCTTGGTTCGTGTTTTCAAAGGCGAAGTTTCACAGGCAGTCCGCAACACCAAGCGCGGTGCTTGGTGGCGGATCTTCATGAGATAAGGTACGGCCCGCTTGGCATTGGCTTTCGCAGTCTCGCGCAGCAGCCATCCCAAGCCTTTTTGCGCCATGTCATCGCTATCGTGGAGCAGAAAGTTGGACAAGCGCACGATTTCTGGAAAGAACATTTTGCGGCGCGTACCTGGAATCAACGCGACACAAGCCGCCCGCCGGTGCCGGCGGTCTTTGGATTTAGCCCAGTGGAAGACCGACTTGATGCGTGATGGCTTCGTCACCATCATCGGTCCGATCAGGTAGTAGACCAACGCATCATGATCGGCCCAACTTGAAATCCGCGGCAGCCAGGATGCCAGCCGCTTGAACTCAGCATCGCCGAATTTTCCGGAAAGTGTCTCCAACAGGAATACAGCGAAATTCTTCTCTTCGAGGATCTCCCCAGCAAACAACCGATTCGCCACTTCCAGCAGAAAATCCGGGCCATGCCGGTGAAGAATCAATTTCCGCTGACGCACCGCTTCACGCCGGAGCGCGGCGGAATACCAACCATGGGATTTGACCTCCTCTTTGAAAAACCACTGCACGCCTTTGGCGTGCTCGCGTGAGCCACCACGTTCGAGCGCGCGTCGAATCTCCTTGGCTGTGGCTGATGGACTGGAAGTGCGGTTGGACAATTTAACTAGTCTCAGCTGGCCTAAACATCTTGTCGTAAATCCAAAGCACGACTGTAGTGATCAACCCAAGCCCAGTAAAGACCAACCACATCCGCGCAGGTTGGTGGGTGATTTCTCCATAGTGATGAAGAAGCGTCCCTCCGAACCACCCGCCGATCAACGAGCCGATCCCGATGGGGAGAAACGCAAACCCCATGTAAGTTCCCTGCTGTCCGGGCGGCGCAAGGCGGGAGATGTATTCGTAGTAACGCGGTTGTTGTGTAATTTCTCCGAGTGCCAAAACAAAAATGGAGAGTACGGCGCCCCAAACAGTTGGTCGGAATGCGATGACCAGCCAGGCAAGCGATGTAATGAGCGTGCCGAGAATCACTGCTTGAAATGCAGGAATCTTGCGGATCAGGTAATTCACCAGCACAGTCAAACAGATGACCGTGATTCCGTCAGTGACCAGAATGAGTTCCACATCTGCTTTGGCGTTGATGTATCCGTGAACATAGCCAGGAAGGCTGATGTACTGCTGCCAAAATACGACCCAATATCCGGTAAAAAGAACCAAAAACCACATGAATCGGCTGATGCCAGCCAGCACAATGATTAGAAGAGCGATCCAGATCCACCACGGTACCGTGAGGGGCCATAAAAAAGTGCCGGCTTTCAACAACCCCGCAATCCCAATTGCTGGCAAAACCAACCACGCTTTACCCACGACGACGCAAAAATTGCGAACTACCGTCCCAAGCGATGGTGGCGGCGCATCGCCATCCTTGCGTGGCTCGCGGAAAAAAACCAAAACCACAAAGAACATCAGAAAAACACTAAGCGCGGCAACGCGATAAACATTCTCGACACCAAGATGACGATGCGCCCAGGAAGCACAGTACGGGCCAAGTGCGCCCCCGATGTTAACCATCGTGTAGTAAATCGAATAACCGATGGTTCGGACATTTTCTTTCGAAGCACGTGCTGTGGTGCCGACCACGCAAGGTTTGACCAGTGCCACTCCAAGCGCTGGGAGAATGAGTATGAATCCAACGAACAATCCAATCGGGACCGTATTGCGCACAGGTCCGAGCCACGGCGCAGCAATCGAACCGATCAGGAAATACGCGACGGCCAGAATCAGGTACGCCATCGATAGGGCGCGACGGAAGCCGAGGCGATCGGCAGCAGCGCCACCAAAGATGGCCATGAACCAGACCATGCCGCCGAAAATACCCGTCAGAGTGCCGGTCTGTTGAGTGGAGAAATTAAGACGCTCTTGCAGATATAGGGCAAGTGAAGCAAACGCTCCGTAGTAGGAGAGCCGTTCAAAGATCTCGGTAATGTTCGCGATCCAAAAAGGACCCTCAAAACCCGTGCGGATTTCCTGCAACCGTTGCGAGAAGCTCAAACGTTTATTTCCTGGGAGATGCGATTTTTAACCGCTCTTCGACTTCTTTGCCAGACAAGCCAGCAACCCGAACAACCTTATTCCGGCTCGTCTGGCCGGATGCAATGGTAACGGAGGAATGCGGAACCTTCAAAAGATTTGCGAAGAATTCGATGCAGGCTTCATTGGCCTTGCCCGACACCGGAGGAGCGGTAAGAGCAAGTTTCAGCGCGTCTCCCAGTTCACCGGTAATGGCATTTTTCTTTGCACGCGGATGCACTTTGACAGCAAAGCTGGCCCCTTGAGCGGTGTCGTGAATCGGAATCATGCCCCCAGATGAAAGCGTTCCTGAAGCACGCAGGCACTCAACAGAACCATCAGAACCTGGTCCATGGCAACCTGTGCTCCTTCATCCATGTTGTTCAGGTCATCCAACATCCCCACAATTTTTTTCTGATCAAAGTAGGGGATGGCTGTCATTGCCGTTCCTCGTAATGTGTCGTGTACCAGTGAACTGAGCTTTGCCTTGGGATTCAATGTAGCTGGTGGACTCAGGAATGGGTGTTTCTGACGTTTGTAGACTGTGTCCGTAATGACGCCCCGGGCTGCCTCGCGCAAGATGTATTTCTCTGTCATGCCCCGGATTTTCATGGACACCGGCAGCGAACGAATGATTTCTACGAGGTGATGGTCGAGGAAGGGAACGCGACCCTCGATGGAGTGTGCCATCTCCATGCGGTCGCCAAGGACCGTCAGAATGTAGCCCGGCAGCAGTGTCTTCGACCAAAGATAAAGCGACTGGTTCACTGGCTCCCGCCCATTCAATTGTCCTTGCACGTCGAGGCCACTCAGCAAGGCATGATAGCTGTGGGACTGGCCGAATTTGTGGAGAAAATCTCCAGCCAGCAAATCCAGCATCTTGACCGAGCGCGCCGAAAAGGTTTCGATCCAGGATGGGACAAAACCCAGAACTCTTTTGACGTTATAGAGCGGTCTAGGTTCGCCGTGGGGCAACAACAAGCCGCGCGACACGGGATTTGCGCGCTCCAAGTCCGCAAGCAAGGAAGCAACCTGGACTGGGTCTTGTCCTTCCTTGTTGTAAAGAAGCATGTCACGACGGAAGTGCGCATAGCCGCCAAGAATTTCGTCGGACCCTTCTCCAGTGATCACAACTTTGTAGCCTGCATCCCGCACGGCACGGCTGAGAAGATATTTGGCGACACCATGCGCGTTGATGGAGAAAGTTTCTGATTGTGTGATCGCATCAGCAAAGTGGTCGGCGAGATCATCCTGGCAAATCGGGATAGGGTAAAAATGTGCACCAACTTTCGCCGCCATCTCGCGGGCTTCTTTTTCCTCATCATAGTCCGCGCGGTCGAAAGTCAAGGTGAATGCGTGAATTGGCTCAGGATGATGTTTTGCGGCCAGACCCAACACCGCACAAGAATCGAGGCCACCGCTCAGGTAACAGCCGACCGGAACGTCTGCGCGGAGACGCAGACGAACAGCGTCGTCTAAGTTCTGGCGGAACTCTTCCACGTAGTCAGTGTCAGAACGATGCGGCGTCTGTCCGGCGATGGGATAGTTGAAGTCCCAGTACTGATGCAACTGAATATGTTTGTCGGTGGCCACCACATAGTGGCCAGGCGGGACCTGGAAAATCCCATCAAACAACGTGCGCACTGGATGTCCACCGAACTCAATGGAATGATAAACAGACTCGGCATCCCAACGGGCCGGAACTCCGGCAGCAAACAGCGCTTTGATCTCTGAGGCGAAATATACGGTTTCCTGATGGACGGCATAGAACAAAGGCTTGATGCCAAACCGGTCGCGGCCCGCGAACATAGTGCGGTGGGTTTCATCCCAAAGGACGAAAGCGAATTCTCCACGCAAGCGGTGGAGGCATTGCATTCCTAAGTCTTCGTAAAGGTGGAGAGCGATCTCGCTGTCAGACCGGGTTCGCAGACGATGGCCGGACCGTTCTAGCTCTTGTTGCGTGGCCTCGTAATCGTAAAACTCGCCGTTCACGACAATTCGCACTAGTTCGGTTTCGCTGGCAATGGGCTGGTCTCCGGTCGCCAAGTCGATAATGCTCAGCCGGGCGTGCCCAAGCCCAACCCTGCGGTCGGGAGAAATCCAATGACGCTGTCCGTCGGGACCGCGGTGATAAAGACTCTTCGTAGCTTTTTGTAGTGTGTCAGCCGTGACCGGATCACGGCGCGAAAACATAGCGACAATTCCGCACATAATTTGTTCTTTCGTACAGATCTCAAGTTGTATGGCTAATCTTTAACGGCGATAAGGAAAAGATGCGATTCTAGCTCTGAGAGGTGTAATTTCTTTCACCAAAAATCGCAGTCCCAATACGTACGCAGGTTGAGCCCTCTTCAATAGCGACTTCGAAATCGTGAGACATTCCCATGGAAAGTGTGTCTGTGTCGACCGAAGGAATGCGGCGGACGGCGATTCTGTCTCTCAGTTCTCGCAGTTGGCGAAAATAAGGGCGCGCATCTTCAGGATTTTCCGCAAATGGAGGCACCGTCATTAGGCCGCGAATTTCCAGATTCGACAATTTGTGCGTCGACTGAAGAAGCTGCTCTAGCTCCGGCGTATCTGGGCCGATACCACTTTTTGCTTGTTCGCCACCAACATTGATCTCGATCAAGACTGGCAATTTTTTGCCCACGTGCGCCGCGGCGGCATTCAGCTTTTCAGCCAACCGCAGAGAATCTAAAGAATCTATTGCTGTAAACAACTCAACCGCTTTTCCAGCCTTATTGCTTTGTAAGTGCCCAATCATGTGCCATGTGGCGTCATGTAACTCGACGAGTCCGGCGGCCTTGCCAGTAAATTCCTGCACTTTATTTTCACCAAAAATCCGAGCACCGGCGGCGTAGGCTTCTCGAATCGCATCGGCCGGGAACGTCTTGCTCACTGCCATCAGTGAGACATCTTTTTCCGAACGTCCGGCGCGCCGTGCAGCCGCGCCAATTCGCTCTCGAATTCTGGCGATGTTTTCGGAAATGGGCATGAAAAAAGCTTAAACCAAAGAGGACACAGAGTTGCATAGAGGAAATTCCACAGCTGTTCCTCTGTGAAACTCTGTGTTCTTTGTGGTTAGTCGTTTACATGATCGCAGTCGGCGGTGCGGGCTCATTCGGATCACCAGCGGCGGAAAGCGGTAGACGGATCATCAACACCGCCAGGGCCGCCATCACGATCATCCCGCCGACTAAATAGGACGGATTTGAAAGAATTTGCGTACGCGTCCACGCTGGCGCGAACTGCAAGCCTGCCCACACGAGTCCTAATATGGCTTCTCCCGCTATCAGCCCGGACGCTGTCAGTATCCCCGCATTCTCCACTCTGGCTCGCTGGGCTTCGTTCAGGCTGCCCCGCTTGGCAAGCCAGTCCCCCACCGAGCGAAACACGCCGCCGACAAAAATCGCAAACGTCGTTTCGAATGGCAGGTACATTCCCACGGCGACAAGCATAGGGCTTTTGACCTGCATCATGATCATGGCGATGCCAAAGAAAATCCCAACCACAACCAGCGGCCATGGCATATTTCCACCGACGATTCCTTGTGCCAGGGTGGCCATGAGTCCAGCTTGTGGGGCTGAGAGTTGACGGTCCCCAAATCCAATCCCGCCCGCTTTAATGTTGGCTTCATGCAGCAACATCAGGGGCCAATACATGACCAGACTCGCCACGACCACTGCGATGAGTTCGGCGATCTGAATTCTGCGCGGCGTGCCACCGAGGATGTAACCAACTTTGAAATCCTGAAGCAGTTCACCCGCAACCGCTGACGAGACGCAAACTACCGCGGCAACTCCCAACACTGCAGCAACCCCAGAGTTTCCGGAAACACCTAAGGCCACCATCAACAGAGCGGCGATCAGAAGGGTTGAGAGCGTCAGTCCGGAAATCGGATTGTTAGAAGAACCAATGAACCCCACCAGATTTCCGGAAACCGTTGCAAAGAAGAACCCCACTAGCAGCATGACGACAGCCGCAAGAATTGCAGGCCAGACCAAACCAGAAATGCGGACGTACAGAACGCACATCAGCACAAACATGAGAGCGATCAAACCGAAGACCGCTTTTGAGCTCATGTACTGCTCGGTGCGCGAAAGCTTAGCGCGTTCAGCAGCGGACTGCTTTAAATCCGCGAATGCTTTGCCGAGACCAGCGGTAAGGCTCTCACGCATTCTGAATAACGTGTATGCGGCCCCAACTAACATCCCACCAACAGCAATTGGACGCACGATGAACCTCCAAACCGCCGCAGCCTGCGTGGCCCAATTGTCGGGAGTGTCCGCGGGTAGATATCCATGGATTTGCGGTCCGAGGAAGAAAATAAGAAGTGGAACCAGAAGCCCCCATGCCAAAACGCTGCCAGCAAACTGAATGGAAGCCAGGCGCACACCGATAATGTAGCCGACTCCGAGGTAGGCCGGGCTCACGCTTGGACCCGCAAATATGCTGGAGCCCCCTGCGCCCAATGCATTTGCATTTGCTGCCGTGCCAAGCCGTACCTGACTTTTTCCCAGCGTCCCAATTGAAAAATGAAAGTCATGGTCCGACGCGAACAAACCGAAGCGGCCCAGCATGTAAACCAATCCGCCGACCCCGATATTCCAGAACAAATACTTTGCCGCCTTTGCTCCCCGCTGACCTGCTTTGTGAATTTCCGAAGCGGCAACTGATTCAGGGAAGGGAAGCTCAGGATCTTCCACCATTACCCGGCGCACGAGAGAAATGAACAGCACACCCAAGATGCTGCCCACTGTGATGAGTGCTGTAGATTTCCAGTAGGCATCCTCCGGCCGAAAGGATTTCCAAGCTCCGGCCAGGAGAAAAGCGGGTATCGTGAAAATCGCGCCTGCCGCAACAGACTCGCCAATTGAACCTGCGGTTCGTGCGATGTTTTCTTCTAATACAGAGCCTTTCCAGCTGCGCAGGATCGCCATCCCGATCACGGCTGCCGGATAGGTCGCAGCGATCGTGATGCCCGCACGCAACCCGAGGTAGGCGTTGGCAGCTCCAAGTACTACGCACATCACCAGTCCAATCAACAACGCGCGGAGCGTGAATTCCTTCATCTCCATATTTACGGGTACAAACGGCTTATGCTTGGTGCTTTCTGTGCTTGTTGCCGTGGGCTGAGTGCTCATCAGTGATTGGCCTCGGATTGGATTGATAACTCAAACATAAACGGAAACTCGCGCACGTTATCATGCGCGCAACCTGCTTTACAAGTGGACTCCGCGCAACAATTGTTGTTGACCCCGCAACTTTGTTCTTGCCCGGGTTTTGGTATCGTGCCTACATCCACCTGCGAGCTCTGGCCTGTGACAAGTAGCAAGCTGTGCTATCGAGCCGCTATCAATGTCATAGATGCGGGTGCCTGAAGGCTTACCGCTCGCGGCCGCGCAATTTTCTGGAAAAGTAGGTTTTGCCCCTGGTTCTGTCCCGCCCTCTCCGTTGTGACGGCTGTTCTCGGCGCTTTTACAAGCCAATCTTCGTACAAGCGTGGAAGCGGGATGGGCCGGGACCCGTTACTTCGGTTGTAGCCCCGCCCTTCGATGTGTTGCACCCCCCTGTGCCAGCCCCGTATACTGAAAAAAATCCGCCCGGGAGCGACTCAGGAAGCCCAGCCCGGTCGGAGGAGGTTCGTCTTCAGCAGTAGCACGGACCAAACTCGAAGACCTCGGGAGAGGACGGCAGCGCAGCCGGGAGTTGTACTGTCCTGGATGAATACTGTCGCTGAAAGTCTGTTCGCCACTTTATTTCCTGCTAATTGCCGTCTGTGCAGTGCCCCCCTCGTAAATATTTCCCGTCTACCAGTTTGTGAAGAGTGCCTGTCGGAGATCCGGCCTATTGCTGGCGGAACTTGTGTCATCTGCGGGGAACGGCTGGTTAGCCCTTACATTTTGTCGGGTGCTGACCCGAAATGTGGACTGTGCCGGCGGCTTGATCCGCCTTATGCAAAAGCCGTCGCATATGGTAGCTACTCTGGCGGATTACGAGACCTGATTCATCTTTTGAAGTATGAGCAAGTGCTTCCCGCAGCCGCAGTGTTGGGGAGGATGCTCGTCGAGGCCATCACCATATTGGGGCCATCGTTTGGGGATGGGCCGGTGTTTGTGATTCCGGTTCCGCTTTACCCAGGAAAGTTTCGGCAGCGCGGGTTTAACCAGTCTGAATTGATTGCTAAAGCGGCTCTAAAGCTTAATTCCGGCAAGGGCAAACTCAAGCTTCGCGATCGCATTCTGGAGCGGCGGAGAGAGACGCAGTCGCAAATCGGCCAGACCCGTCATCAGCGGCGGGAGAACATGCGGGGTGCGTTCGCCGTAGCCAAGCCCGAGCAGGTTTCCGGGCACGAATTTCTCCTGGTGGATGACGTATTTACAACGGGCACAACGGTTTCCGAGTGTGCTCGGGTCTTGCGTCGCGCCGGCGCATCTAAAGTATGGGTAGCAACCGTGGCGCGTACCTTGAAAGCAGAGGCCAACTACGCGCAAGCCAATGTAGATGAAGAAACTCCGATGGCGGTAGCAGCTGCGGGGTAGAGAACTGAAAATGGCAGCAAGCCTGAACAATTCGACAGGACACAGCCGGCACCCGCTGCCGCTGCAGCCTGTAGACGTAGCTCATCAACCGAGCGACGGCCAGACACTGCACGCCCCTGTGCTCGTGCTGAACACTTCCTATGAGCCGATCAACGTCTGCGCGGCTCGCCGCGCGATTGTTCTGGTGCTCAAGGGAGTGGCCATGACCGAAGAAGAGAACGGACACTTCTTGCACGCGGCTCGTTTCGCTCTCCGTGTCCCTTCTGTTATCCGGCTGCTCGAGTACCGCCGTATTCCGCATCAGACGCGTGCGCTCTCGCGCAAAAATATCCTTCTGCGCGATCGCAACACCTGCCAGTACTGTGCGGAAGTTTTGGCCTCTGGTGAGTTGACGCTGGACCACGTGATCCCGCGTTCTCGTGGAGGCACATCCACATGGGAAAACCTGGTGGCGTGCTGCCACTCCTGCAATCGCCGCAAGAGCAACCAGCTTCCTGCCGAAGCCGGCATGAAGCTGATGCGCGAGCCTCGTGCCTTCAACCTGCACACCAGCCGTCACATCATGCGGTTGATGGGGTCGGATGATCGCTGGCGGAAGTATCTTTTCTTCTAAACCACGCTGCTATTTCTTGGGTTTGTCCTGCGATTGATTGTCGGGATTGGGAATGCTGCCTTTGGGGGCATTCTCAATCTCTTTGCCCTCATAGGTGATCTTCGTCTTGGAACCGAACTTCTTGTAGTTGGTGTAGCGAACCGACTCGCGCACATGCATATCTCCGCCTTGGACAAAATGCAGGACATCGTCGGCGAAGGAATATGTGGGGAACCAGTAGTGGCCGTCGATCTGTTCGCGCCAAGTTGTGTACTTGGGGAATAGATTTTCCTGGCCTTTGCCTTTTTTGTTCAGGTGAATATCCGGTACTGATTTTCCATAGTTCTTGACGATTTGGAAATCTTTGTCATCCACCCAGATACGGCCCTGGAAGTAGCGTTTGTTCTTTTCGAACTGCTTGGGAGCAACATCGAAAACGTAGCATCGGAGTTCGTCCTCGTTCTGCATTCCAACGTAGAGCAGGTTGTAGTCGGGAAGTTCATCTGTACTGAGGGTAAAAGGCAACCGGTCTTCGATGTCGTCGAAGTCTTCCTTGGTCATGTTGGTCGCGGTGGGTTGAGGAGCAAATACGACGTACTTGATTTTGTTCCCCTTGTCGTCAAAGCTGACGTCAAAAACTTGCCGGTATTCGCCGGTTACCGTGTCGCCGTCCAGCACCTCGGCTTTTACCGTCTGCCGATAGCCGTAGGTTTCACGTTCGGTCTTGAATTCTTTTTCCTTCTCCGTAAAACGCTTGATGACATCGTCGACTGTCATCCCTGTGGGCTGATCTTTCACCAGAGGGCCTTCATCGGCTGATGACTGAAGAGGGAAGACTACGCAAAGAGTAAGGAATCCGACCAGGAGCAGATTGCGGAGCGGCGCACGTCTCATAGGCCAGTAGTCTAGCGAAAACCGGCGGATTATGCAGTACTAGGAATTCAGAATTTAGCCAGGCTCAGCGCGGCTTGTCCGGCCCATCGTTTTTGGGATTTCCAATTTCTTTGCCTTCGTACGTGATCTTGGTCTTGGAACCGAACTTCCTGTAATCCGTGTACTTGATGACCTCGCGGATCACCACATCCTGATTGCGAAAATGCAGGGTGTCTTGCGCGTAGGTATAAGTAGGGAACCAGTATTTTCCGTCGATCTGCTCCCGCCAGGTAGTGAACTTAGGAAACAGATTTTCATCGTTCTTGCCGCGTATCTGCGGGACGGTCTGGCCGTATGTCTTCACAATCTGGAAGTCGTGGTCATCCACCCAAATGCGGCCCTGGAAATAGCGCTGCTTCTTCTCGATCTTCTTAGGTGCGATGTCGAACACGTAGCAGTGAAGTTCGTCCTCCTGCTGCTGCCCGACATAGAGAATGTCGTACTCATCGATTTCGTCGGAAGTAAGAACAAACGGCAAGCGGTTTTCGATGTCGTCAAAATCGGCAGAGGTCATGCCAATACGTTGTAAGGTCGGAGCAGGTGCGAAGACCACCGTCTTGATCTTGCGCCCACTATCGTCGAAGGTGACGTCAAAAACCTGCTGATACTCGCCGTCCACGGTATCACCGTCCACCGTCTGCACCTTTACCGACTGTCTGTATCCGTATTGTTCGCGCGCAGCCGCGAATTCTTTTTCTTTCGCGGCAAATCGCTGAATAATCTCTGTGGAGGTAATGCCAGTCGGCTGCGCAGTGTTAAGAGAACCCTCTTCTGCGGTTGCAGAAACAGAAAAGAGTCCACTTGCAGCCACCGCCAGAAACGACAGTTTTAGAAACCGGACCCTATGCATTGTAAAGATTCCAATGACGAATGAATTGAGCGCAGAAGGGCCGCCTCTCTACGTCCTCAACCCTCTCCGCTCAGGGGGTTGAACCGCAGAAAATGCGACCCTTTCTCTTTGGTTAGAGTGCGTCTTCGTGCTTAGGGTTGCAGGATGACAAATTCGCATAATGATTACCTCACTCTTGTAATCCACCCGGTCATGCATTCATTCCGCCAGATCTGCACGAATGCGTTGTAAGATGCTGATAACAGAATGGCTCTGAACGCGCGTGCAGATGTCTCGGGTGCTTTACACACGCTCCCGCAGGAGATTGCGCGGATTTCCGCTTTGCCCACGGTTCGTCAAGCTTTGTCATGGCTGCGCAGCCGTGAAGCCGAGTTTGCCGGATGGCAAATGGCCTTGTCGCGAGTGGCGGCTCCGCCGTTTGGCGAGAACGCGCGTGGCGAGTGGCTACTGGAGCGTTTCCGCGACCTGGGCCTGGAAAATGTCCACCGTGATCAGGTGGGGAACGTTTTGGCTTTCCACGGCGGCAGCGGAAAGCACTGCGTCGCAGTGAGCGCACATCTCGATACCGTTTTTCCTGCAGGAACTCCTTTAAATATTAAGCAGCAGGGCAGCCGTCTGTACGGGCCGGGAGTTTCTGACAACGGGGCTGGGCTCGCCGCGTTGCTGGCAATTGCCTCGGCCATGCGGACTTGCGTGGTGAAGCCTTCGATCCCTGTGCTTTTCCTGGGAAATGTCGGAGAAGAAGGCGAAGGCGATTTGCGTGGCATGCGCCACATTTTCTCCTCGTCTCCCTACAAGGATCTGATCCTACATACGCTAGTGCTCGACGGAGCCGGTGCTGACACCATTGTTGCCGAGGCCCTTGGCAGCCGCCGCTATGAAGTCATTGTGCGTGGACCGGGTGGGCACTCCTGGAGCGACTTTGGCGCACCCAATCCAATTCTCGTGCTGGCCACCGCCATTCATGAGTTCGCGCAAACCACAATTCCGACTTCGCCCAAAACTACGTTCAACATCGGTGTGATTCGCGGTGGAACCTCGGTCAACTCGATCCCAGAATCCGCCAGCATGCGAGTGGATATTCGTTCCACTTCGATGGTTGAAATGGAACGCCTCGAAGCAGCCATGCATCTGGCGCTCGATCGGGCGATCGAAAAAGAGACGCGCGCGACAGAGCAACGAGGCACACAGAGACCGCGTCCCTACGGATTGAACTGCGAGGTTGTGGCGATTGGCAATCGTCCCGCCGGAGAATTGGATTCAAGCGCCCGCATTTTGCAGGTCATCCGCGCCGTAGATGCACACATTAACAACGCCGCACAGATTCAACGCGCCTCGACGGATGCCAATATCCCGCTCTCGCTGGGACGCGAAGCCATTGCCATCGGCGGTGGCGGCTCCGGCGGCGGGGCGCACACTTTACTGGAGTGGTTTGACTGCGCCGGGCGCGAGTTGGGACTCAAACGAATTCTCCTGACCACCCTTGCCCTTGCTGGAGTCAACGATTGAAATTGAAACTAGCTGTGATGTTCTTATTCGCTGTTCCAATTACATGGGCACAGAACGACCAGCAGACCAATCCCAAGGCTGAAGTGATTTTTATTCACGGCAACGTTTATACGGGGGTCGGCGGCACCTCATCGTCTGGAATTGCGCAACGCGCGCAGGCCATAGCTATGCGTGGTGACCGCATACAGGCCATTGGTAAAGATGACCAAATCCTCGCGCTCAAAGGCGTAGACACAAAAGTGGTTGATCTGGGCGGAAAATTTGTGATGCCCGGCTTCAACGATGCCCACTTGCATCTTGCCGAAGGCGGATTTCAGAAACTCAGCGTGGACATGACGGGAGTGAAGTCCCTCGCTGAATTTCGTGAACGCTTGCGGGCACACGTAGCGACAGCCGGACCTCGAGAATGGATCCTCGGTGGCGGGTGGGACGAAACCAAATGGGCAGTCAAAACATTGCCAAGCCGCTGGGACCTGGATGATTTGACTACGGACCACCCGGTGTTCTTGCAGCGTACCGACGGACACATCGCAGTTGCCAACACTCGCGCCATGCAGTTAGCCAGCGTCGCACTTGCCAGTAAAGATCCTGCTGGCGGACATATTGATCGCGATGCCACCGGCCAGCCCACAGGCATTCTCCGCGAGAGCGCGCGTGATGCTGTCACTGCTGTGATCCCGTTGCCAACGCATTATCAGCGCCACAACGCCATCGAGTCAGCTCTGCAAGATGTCGCACAGTCCGGCGTGACTTCGATTCAGGACAATTCCCTCTGGGATGATTTCAAAATTTATGAGGAGTTGGAGAAGGAAGGGAAGCTGACGGTGCGCATCAGCGAGTGGCTACCGTTCAAGACCCCGTTAGAAAAGTTGCGTGAAATGCGTGCAGCGCATCCATCTTCGGACAACATGTTGCACACCGGCATGCTGAAAGGTTTTATGGACGGATCGCTTGGTTCGCATACAGCCGCACTGCTCGAGCCTTATGCCGATGAACCCCAAAACACTGGCCTACCCCAATTCGAACAATCCGAGCTCAACCAGATGACGACCGAGCGCCTTGAGGATGGATTCCAAATGGGTTTCCACGCGATCGGAGACCGAGGCGTACAAATGGCGTTGTTCGCTTTTGGCGAAGCTGAAAAGGATACGCAAGCCAAGCGGCTGAGAGCGGTAGACGGCAGCGAAAATTTCCGTCTGCGAATTGAGCATACTCAAGTGACAACGCCTGCTCAGATTGCAAAGTTCAAAGATTTGAAAGTAATCGCGTCCATGCAGCCCTGCCATCTGCTAACTGACATGAACTGGGCCGCTGAGAGACTGGGGCCCGCTCGCGCCGAACATTCCTATGCCTGGGCTGAGTTTTTGAACAAAGGCGTGACTCTTGCCTTTGGTACCGACTTCCCAGTCGAGCCAGTAACTCCATTCCGCGGTTTGTACGCAGCCGTCACACGAAAAAGTGAAAACGGTAAACAAGAATATTACCCTGGGCAAAAGTTGACGATGGAGCAAGCCATCACCGCCTATACGCAAGGTTCCGCCTACGCCGAGTTTGCTGAAAAAGATAAGGGGACTTTGGTTGCCGGCAAACTTGCGGATTTTGTTGTCCTAGATCGCGATCTGGTCGCAGTTACGCCGGACAAGATTATCGCCACCAAAGTACTGCGCACTGTTGTAGGTGGAAAGACAGTTTACGAAGCCAAGTGACCACTAAAATCGGAACGGTTTGAACGGGACTCTAACGACCGCTTCCACGGTTACATTATTTCCATTCTTAAGAGCGGGCCGGAAGCGCCATTGCAGTAGAGCAGCACGCGCGTATTCATCGAGACGATCATTCACGCCATCAAGCACTCGAACCTGGCCAACCGTGCCGTCGTCGTGGATCACAGCGTAGAGAACCACCGTGCCCTGCACATTCTTCCGCATCAGTTCTGTCGGATATGCAGGGTCGGTTGTTTGAATCGCCGCGGGGCCGCTTAACTCTCCCTGCTCCTTACTTTCTCCCATCTCGGCAAAGCGAAACACCCAGC
>Ga0207689_10000543_pt1 | contig 35857 bp, 30 predicted proteins | sample KBSMisM52_FD_184312 | JGI IMG/M metagenome (GOLD analysis project Ga0207689, IMG submission 184312) | Miscanthus rhizosphere microbial communities from Kellogg Biological Station, Michigan, USA - KBS Miscanthus M5-2 (SPAdes) (version 2) | ecosystem: Host-associated > Plants > Roots >...
CTACGCAGATGCGCGACGACGTGAAAGGCTTTTCCCGCACCATCCAGAGCATCGAAGGCTGCGACTTTCAGATCTCGGAAAGCGCCGACGGTGGTTTCGTGATCTCGATGAAAAACGAGAAAACGGGCATCGCCTCGATCGAGATCGCGCCGAACAGCAAGATCACGCTGGAAAGCGGTGAAGAGCGCGAAGACGAGATGGTGGAGCTGTATCCACTTTGCACGTTCGGGTTGAATCCGGTAGCCGCATCAATCGATACACCCTTGCATGGATTTCTGCCCTTCAATCATGTGGACCACCTGCATCCGGATTGGGGAATCGCACTGGCGGCAAGCGCCAATGGGCTCGAAAAGCTGAAGGAGTTCAATGAGCGTTTTGGACACCGGATGATTTGGGTGCCGTGGCAGCGACCAGGTTTTGAGCTGGGCTTGATGATGAAGAGGGCTGTTGAGGCGAACCCTGGTTGCGATGGGGTGGTGCTCGGAGGACATGGGCTGTTCACGTGGGGCGACACGCAGCGCGAGTGCTATCTGAACACGCTGACGATCATTGACCAGCTGGGGCAGCTTGTTCTGGAGCACGTGCAAAAGCGGAGAGGAACGATATTTGGTGGAGCTCGATATTCGACCAGGTCGGATGCGAAGGGAGTGGCGACGAAGATATTCCCGTTTCTGCGGGGGCGGGTGTCGGCGAACCGAAGGCTGATCGGAACGTACAGCGATTTGCCCGAGGTGCTGGATTTTGTGAATTCGAAGGATGCGGAGAGGCTTGCGTTTCTGGGTACGAGCTGTCCGGATCATTTTTTGCGAACGAAGGTGCGACCGCTGTTCGTGAAGTGGGATCCTGCGAGCGATGCGGGAACATTGCGCCCGGCGATTGATGAGGCGCTTGAGAAGTACCGCAGGGAGTATGGAGAGTACTACACGAAATTTGCGGAGCCGGCTTCTCCTGCTCAACGGGATCCGAACCCGACGGTTGTGCTCGTTCCGGGCGTGGGGCAATTCAGCTTTGGGAAGAACAAGGCCGAGTCTCGGATTACAGGCGAGTTTTATGTGAACGCGATTCACGTGATGGAGGGAGCGGCAGGGCTGGGTGGACTGAGCGCATGTCCTGACATTCTTCCTCAGGCCGGCGCGGCGGCGACGACAGAGATGTTCCAGATTCATGACAATTACGTGGCGCTGCCGACAAGGGAGGCATTTCGGATCGAGTATTGGGCGCTTGAGGAGGCGAAACTTCGCCGGCAGCCGCCGGAGAAAGAGCTGAGCAGGCAGGTAGCGCTCGTGGTGGGAGGGGGCAGCGGGATCGGCAGGGAAGTGGTGCGGATTGCGGCAGAGCGCGGGGCGCACGTGATTGTTGCGGATCGCGCGAGTGAGGCCGCAGAGCAGGTTGCGGAGGAAGTTCGGAAGGCGGCCGGGAAGGAAGCGGTTACGAGTTCCGCGATCGATATCAGCAAGCGGGAGTCGATTCGCGCAGCGGTGGAGAAGGTGATCCTGACTTATGGCGGTGTGGACATCGTGATCAATACGGCAGCGCTATTTCCGTCGTCGCCAAGCGGGGCGATCTCTGACGAGCAATGGGCGACAACACTCACGGTGAATGTGACGGCGAACTACCTGCTGCTGGACGAACTGGCGGCAATTTTCGCCGATCAGAATCTGGACGCGTCGGTTGTGCTGACGAGCAGCGCGAACGCGGTAGTTCCGAAGCGCGGCACCGAAGCATATGACGTGAGCAAGGCGGCATTGAGTCACCTGGTGCGGGAGTTTGCCGTTTCGCTTTCGCCGAAGGTCCGCGTGAATGGGATCAGTCCGGCGACGGTGGTGAAGGGATCAACGATGTTCCCGCGGGATCGCGTGATTGCCTCGCTGAAAAAGTACAAGCTGACGTTCGAGGAGAGCATGACGGATGAAGAGCTCCGGGGCGTGCTTGCGCAGTTTTACGCGCAACGAACACTTACGCACAAACCAATTGAGCCGGAAGACTGCGCGAAGGCGATTCTCTTTCTGGCTGGACCCCAGGCGCGCTGCACCTCAGGGCACTTGATCCCGGTTGACGGTGGCCTGACGGAGGCGTTCTTGAGGTAAGGGGAGAGTCAAGGTGCCTGGACCTCGAGGGTGAAGCCGGTGGAAGCTGAGCTTCCGGCGGACATCACGAACACAGTTGGCATATAGGTTCCAGTCATTGCCGCCGGGTTGGCTGAGAAGGTGAGTGAACCAGAGGGATTTGTATCGGAAGAGGCATAGGTCATGTCAAGTCCCGCGGGTAGTCCAATAGCGGAAACAAGGGCCGTTTCACTGGTCGATTGAATCTGGATGGGAATGGAAACTGACTTTGCGCCCGCTGTGACATGGATGTTGGAGACGGGCAGATAGACTGAAATAGGTCTCGGTGCTGTGATGCCACCTCTACCTCCACACGAGGAGAAAGAAAGAGGAAAGAAGCACAGCAGCGGCATCCAGAATCGAGTGTGTTGGCCCGACATGCCGTGATTTGCCATAGTTTCTCCTGTCTCGACGCGGCCTGTAGTCGGAGGAAGTCTATTCTCAGGTCGATTTGCTGGAAAAGGGAAGTGAAGATTCGGACCAGTTTCAGCTCGAATGTACTCGCAAACTCAAGGTTATTTCAATAGAGCATCTATTTGCTTTTTGATGTTGCGGTCCGCTATGATGGCTGCGCTCAAATGGGGAAGGTGTCGGAACGAATGACTCCCTCGGGTCTGATCAAAGCCGATGAAGCCAGATGTCTCGCAGTGGATCTTGGTGCGGGAAGCGGGCGAATCGTGCTCGGTGGGATTGAGGGAGGCTGCTGGAGATTGCAGGAAGTCGGCCGCTTTCGAACACCAACACGAACAGATCGTGCCTCGGGGTACCAATGCTGGGACATCGAGGAGATCGTCGCTCAGATTGAGGGAAACATTGACAGGGCGCACTCGTTCGACGAGGTCACCAGTATTGGAGTCGACAGCTGGGGTGTCGATTATGTGCTGCTGGATGAAGCCCTGGATCGTGTTGGTGTTCCAGTCTGCTACCGTGACAATCGAACAACCGGGGTGATGGAAGATCTTTGCGAGCGACTTTCGCGGAAGGAGATCTACCAGCGAACCGGCATCCAATTCCTCACTTTCAATACCATCTATCAGCTGGCTGCGTGCGTCGCGCAGCGTCCGGAATGGATCGACAGGGCCGCGCACTTTCTCATGATTCCGGATTATCTGCATTTCCGGCTTTGCGGTGTTGTCTCCAACGAGTACACCAACGCGACTACAACCCAGCTTTGCGGGCTTGACGGCGAGTGGGACAGATTCCTGATGGATGCAATCGGGCTGAAGCAATTGCTGATGAGGAGCCCAGTGGCCGCGGGGACGATGCTGGGAGATGGAACGGGAGCTGCGCGCGGGTTGAAAGTGGTTACTCCAGCGACGCACGACACGGGCTCCGCGGTAGCAGGCACGCCGCTGGAGAGCACGGACGAAGCTTATATCAGTTCCGGAACGTGGTCGCTGATGGGAATTGAGAGCATGACCCCGATTGCGAACGCCGATGCGATGCGCATGAACTTCACCAATGAAGGCGGTGTGGAGGGGCGTTTCAGAGTGCTCAAGAACATTATGGGCATGTGGCCAATCCAGCGCGTTTGCGAAGAAGAGCAGATCACCGACGTCGGCCCGGTTGTGGAGCAGGCCGCGCGGGAAAAATCGTGGCGATCCATCATCAACGTGAACGATCCGGAATTCTTGAATCCGGTGTCGATGACGAATTCGATTCGCGATTACTGCCGAAGATCGGACCAGCCTGTTCCGGAGACGGTGGCGCAGCTGGCGCGCTGCATCTTTGATAGCCTTGCGCTTTCCTATCGGACAGTGAAGGAGCAGCTGGAAGCCCTGTGCGGGCGAAAGCTGACGCGGATCCGAATCGTTGGCGGAGGGTGCCAGAACAAGCTGCTCAATCAGCTCTGTGCAGATGCTTGTGAGCTCACGGTGACGGCCGGTCCTGTGGAGGCATCCTCGCTGGGAAACCTCAGCTCACAGATGATTGCGCTTGGAATCATCGAAAATCTGAGTGCCGCGCGGGCGCTTATTTGTACCTCATTTGAATTGCACGAATATCATCCCCGGCATGCTGTACCCAGCGGTGTGCTCTCGCGCTTTGACGAACTGCTTGCGATGAGAGAGATGAAAGGAGAGACATGCGCGTGACGGAATCGAAGATCGAAGAGGCGTATGACATTGCTTGCGAGCGGTACGCCGAAAACGGCGTGAACACCGGAGAAGTGCTGCGTCAGCTGGATAAGGTGCCGATTTCAATCCAGTGCTGGCAAGGCGATGACGTTCTCGGTTTCGAAAGCGATGATGCCAGTTTGACGGGTGGCATCCAGGCGACAGGGAGCTATCCTGGCCGCGCACGAAATGTGGGCGAATTGCGTTCGGATCTTGAAGTGGCTCTGATGCTGATTCCGGGTGCGAAGAGACTGAATCTGCATGCGATCTACCTTGAAAGTAATGTGCGGGTTGAACGCGACAAGATTGAGCCGCGTCACTTCCAGGGCTGGATCGACTGGGCAAAGCAGAAGGGGCTTGGGCTCGATTTCAATCCGACATGCTTCTCGCATCCGAATAGTGCGCAGAATCTGACACTGAGCCACCCTGATAACGAGATTCGGAAATTCTGGATCGATCATTGCATTGCGAGCCGCCGCGTGAGCGAGTACATGGGAGAGCAGTTGAATACTGCCTCGATCATGAACATCTGGGTTCCCGATGGCTACAAGGACACGCCGGCGGAAAGACTGGAGCCGCGGAAGAGACTGATTTCGTCGCTCGATGCGATTCTCAGCGCGATGGATGGAAAGCATCACAAGGTGGCAGTGGAAGGGAAGCTGTTCGGAATCGGAGCGGAGAGTTGCACGGTCGGCTCAAACGAGTTCTACATGGCCTATGCCGCGACACGGAAAACGCTGCTTTGCCTGGATGCGGGGCATTTCCATCCCACGGAGAATGTTGCGGACAAGATCTCGACCTGCCTTTGCTTTCTCGACGAGATTCTGCTGCATGTATCGCGACCCGTTCGCTGGGACAGTGATCACGTTGTGCTGTTCGATGATCCGACGATCGCAATTGCGCAGGAGATCGTGCGATCGAATGGATTGGGCAGGGTGAATGTCGGGCTGGACTTTTTTGACGCCAGCATCAATCGCATCGCAGCATGGGTGATCGGGACACGCAATTTCCGCAAGGCCCTGTTGTTCGCCATGCTGGAGCCGCGGGAACAGTTGAAGAAGGCGGAGAGCCGGTTTGATTACACGACACGACTGGCTTTGATGGAAGAGGCCAAGTCACTGCCGTGGACGGCGGTGTGGGAATACTACTGCACAACCAAAAATGTACCGCCCGGAAGCGAGTGGCTGAGCACCATCGGCAAGTACGAGGCGGATGTGTCAAGCAAACGCGGCTAAGCTTCGCGAATTCGAGCGGTTGTTGCTTGTCTGACACTGCCGGCGGAGAGATTCGTAATATTCTGCGCAATGCCGGCTGTGTTTCTGCCTGCAGGCTTTATGCTGTTCTTTGCTGTTTCACTATTGAAACATCGAGTGCAGGGAGAGCGAGTTGCCGAAAGCCAAGATCAAGCGCCTATATCTGATTCCTATACTTTCAAAGGGATTGGACGTGCTGGAACTTCTGGAGCAGGTCCATGGGCCCATCAGCCTTGAGGACGTGTACAAGAAGACGAATATCTCGAAGACGAGCGTCTATCGAATCCTGAAGACGCTGGTGCATCGCGGGTACGTTGCACAGACTCAGAACGGCCAGTACCGATTGGTTGCGAGACCCAGACGGCTTTGTTTCGGTTTCGCGGTGCAGAGCGCGGATCTTCCTTTTTCGCAGGCAGTGTCGCGCAGTGTGACCGCCGCGGCAGCAGCGGCAGGCATCGAGTTGCTGCTTCTCGATAATCGGTTCGATACAGAAACCGCAGTGCGCAATGCGGAGGAGTTTGCGGAGAAGCGCGTCGACCTGGTGCTGGAGTTCCAGGCTGAGGAATCTGTTGGTCCGAGAGTGGCAAATATATTCAAGAAGGCCGATATCCCTGTGATTGCGATCGATGTTCCTCACCCGAATGCAACGTATTTCGGGGTGGATAACTTCGAGTGCGGAGTGGAAGCTGGAACGCTGCTTGCTCAACATGCGCAGCGGAAGTGGAAAGGAAATGTTGACTGGGTCGTGGGCGTTGGCTTCAACGAGGCGGGGAGCTTTGTGCAGAGCCGGATCACGGGCGCCTTCGAAGCGGTGAGGCAGCGGCTGCGCAATTTATCGCTGGAGCGGTTTGTGCAGATCGATGGACGCGGGTCGAGAAATCCGAGCAGGCTGGCGGTTGGGGAGTTCCTCGAAGGGCACGAGGGCAGCCAGCGAATCCTTGTTGCCTCGGCTACGGATTCAAGCGCGCTGGGAGTGCTGGACGCCGCGCGTCAATGTGGACGCGAACACGACATTGCGGTGGTGGGACAGGACTGTATTCCAGATGCTCTTGAGGAAATGCGTTCAGGGCAAAGCGCTTTGATCGGCAGCATCTCGCATGAAGCGGAGACCTATGGACCGAGGCTGATCCAACTGGGGATCTCAGTGCTGCGTGGTTATGCGGTTCCTCCGTACAACTACGTGAAACACAAAGTGGTGACGCCGGAGACGCTGAACGGAGATCAGGGATAGAGCTGGATCGGTCGCGCGACTCAGGGCAGATAGAAAACTTCCGCGAGCATGGGGAAGCGTTCGCCGGGGCGAAGGCCTTCGATCGGAGCAAAGTAAGGAGCCATGGCGGCCTGCCAGCGCAGATTCACGGGATCGTTTTCGATCCGGCGCCAGGTTGATTCGAAGTCGTCAGCGCGAAGGGCAAGTATCAGCAGATCATCGCGGCGAAAGATGGAGTACTCGCTGATGCCGGCCTTCTTCAGGAGGGCCAGCATCTCCGGCCACACTGCGCGATGAGCGGATTCATAGGCGTCCTCTGTACCGGGGCGGAGGCGCAGCATGAAGGCGTAGCGGTTGGGTGTGCCTTTGGCCGCTGGAGTGGGATTCGGATTTTCGGCCATTTGATATCTGTGCTCCCTGAGACACAACAGCCAGGCGCGTTCCTAAGGAGTCTGCGCCTGGCTGCTAAATCTGTTGATTATTTAGCGATCGAGTAAATGGTGACCGGGCCGAGAAGGCCCGAGGGCAGCAATGGTGAAGTTGCCTTGTAGGGTTTCACATCAGCGAAGGTGATTTTGGTTGCGCCGGGCTGTTCGTCGCCGATCAGACGGTTGACCCAGGCATTGGTTACTTTGACCACAAGTTCGTTCGAACCGGACTTCACCGCGGAGGTGACGTTCACGCGATAGGGAGCATGCCAGACGATTCCGAGTGACTTGCCATTGATGGACACGTCAGCCAGATTCTTCACATCGCCGAGATCGATCCAGACCTGGGCGCCTTTCGTCAGCGAAGCCGCGGGGACGTCGAAGGATTTGGTGAAGGTACCAGTGCCGGAGAAGTACTTCACGCCGGCGTCGGAGTTGTCGCTCCATGAGTCCAGCTTATCGAGCGTGACGGAATCGGGCGCGCCGCGGCCGCTCTGAAAGCTGACCTTCCACGAGCCGTCGAGGGTGGCGAGATCTTTTTTCTGTCCAGCGGGAATGGTGCGATTGGATGCGGATGTGGACTTGCGGAAGACGACAAAGACGCTGCCCCAAGGTTCGAGATCGAGCGGAACTGTGGTGCGGCCATCGGCGATCTTGAAGCTGACTGGCTCCGACTTTCCGGTTTCGGCGTGCCAGAGTTCAGGTTCTTTTCCGGTAACGCGGAAAGTTGCGTCAACCTTGTGGCCGTTGTCGCCGCGGTTGTCGACGAAGTAGAGATCACCATCGCTGAGCCTGCGGTGGACGAACTCCAGACGGGTGTCTCCTTCGGGCTTGGTGTAGTCGAAGTCGGGCTCTACGTTCATTGTGTGGAAGACGTCGCCGAGGTTCTGGCCGGCGTAGACGGTGCCCTTGCCGACTTTGTGGGTACCGTTTCCGTCGCCGAACAGATCGTCATTCAGCTTTTTGAATTCAGCCTGATCGTCGGCGAGACTCGGGTCATCGTTGGGTTTGGGTCCGGCGACGACGGCGCCGTCTTCGACCAATTTGTGGATGGCGCGCAGCACGGGAAGAGACATGTGCTGGCTGTATGGATCGAGTCCGAGAAGGCGATAGCTCATGCCGGTCTTGGTTTCGATGCGACCGTTCACGACGTGCAGTTCGTTGATCAGTGCGTCGGCATTGACGTAATCGAATCCGTAGCCTGCCGGAACCTCGGGCGACTTCTTGTCGAAGATGGCGGTGAGGTTTGAATCTTCGCCGTAGAAGTAGACGAGGTCTGCGCCGAATTTGCCTTGCTGGAGCAGGTAGCTGGTGCGAGCGAGGTAATCGATCCACACGCCGGCATCATTGGCCCAGGTTTCGTTGCGATTGAACCACTGGCCGAAAGGTCCGAGTGTCATGCCCGGAGCCTTGCCGACCAAAGGCTGGTGAGCGGACTCGTGGATGACGAAGCGGTTGATGCCGTTCAGGAATTCTTGGTCAGCGGTTGGCTTCAAGGTTGCGGGTGACCACGCCCAGGGCGCTGCCGCGGCGGTCATGGATTCGGCGGCGGCCACGTTCTGGCCATAGATGTGAGCGACGGAGGCAGACTCGCGATCGTCAGCGTTATAGCCGTATGTCGGCTTGTTCACGCCGGGAGTCTGGGTCCACATGGCGCTCATGGGGACTTCGTTGTACTTTTTCACTTCCATGCCGTCTGCGATGAAGGCACGACGGCCTTCGTGCGATTCACCGTAATGAGCCATGCCCCATTCATGCAGGGTGTCTTCAAGCTGGCCGTAATGCTCGGTTGAGGTGAGGTCGGCGATGGTCTTTCGGAAGTCCCAGAGGAAGCGATCGCTGGCTTCAGCGCTATCGACGATCTGGCCGGTAAGCACGGGAAGCCAGGGAACCGGATCATATCCGCGAAGCTTCTTGAACTGCGCGATCATGTTGTCGGTCCAGTTCTGCGAACCAGCTTCCCAACTGTCGTTGATTACGTAGTGAATGCCCTTTTTGCCGATGAGCCCGTCGCCCACTGTTTCCTTGTAGCTGTCGAGATACTTCTCGAAGTAATTTTTGACGAAGCGCCGGTCGAGCTTGTCGACTTCGAGGCCAGTGGCTTCAGGAGTGGCGGGGTGATTGGTGATGCCGAGCAGAGAGTAACCGAGGCGGACGACGACCCAGTCGCCGGCGGGCGGAGTCCAGTCGAGTTTGCCGTCAGCGCTCATCTTCGATGTGAGATCGACGACGTCGGCTTTTGCAATCGCATCCTGCTGGCCGACTGAAGGCGTAGCGAACTTGTAGAGATCATCTTCGGGAACGAAGGCGGCCTTTTCCTCGAAGTGATCTACGCGAGCGCCAGAGTGGAGCGCCATTTCAGCGACCTGGTAGTCCGTCGGAGGAGGCGGCATTTTGCTGAAACCGAACGAGGCTGGATCGATTCCTGCAGCCCAGTCGGGGATGGGCGGTGGAGGCGTCCGTTTGAAGGTGACGCGGAAGTATTTCGCTGTGACCGGCGCAAAGGAGATGGTGTGCTCCGGTGCATCGGTAGTCTGGAGCTTGGAGACGAGCTTGAAACGCTGACCATCGTCGCTTGATTCCAGATTCATTTCAGGTGCGGACATTTGAGCGATGAGTTGCTCAATCCAGCCCGGGGTCTTGGTCACGAAGGTGATGGAGCGAATTGACTGCGGTTGCGGAAACTCGTACTGAATCCACGAGGCATCGCCTTCCTTGGGAATCGGGACAGGCGTTGTCTTTTCGAGATCGCCGTCGGAGAGCGCTGCGGGATCGAGCGAATTGCCGCTTGATGTGATTTTTGCGTTCAGCTTCTCGAGAGAGACGTCGCTTGCGGGCTTCTTGTAAGCGAAAACGGCTGCATCTGCATAGAACTCCGGGATCTTGTTCGGGCCGTCGGGCGTACCGAGTGCATCACGAATGCTGATGTTCTGGAAGGCGCCGGTGTTGCTGGGCGGATGCTTAAGTTCGCCGGAAAAGGGCTTGCCCCCTTCGACGGCTGTTTCGCTCCAGACGTACTTTTTCATTCCCTCGGCGCCGGGTACCCACGGGCCCCCGCTTTCGCTCCAGCCGGGGGAGCCGGCGATTGCCATCTCCAGACCGTACTGATCGCCAACGGTGATTGCGTACTTGAAGGCATCCTTCCATTCCGGAGTCATATACGCGAGCCGATGGTCGACAACCTGCGGGGTCTGCAGTGCTGCGTCGAAATTCTGGAATCCGGCCAAGCCGACATGGTGCATCCAGTCCAGATCGAGCTTGATGCCTTCTTTGGTGATGTTGCCATTCATCCAATGCCACCAGACGCGCGGGCGAGCGCCTTGTGGTGGATTCTGGAATCCGCTCCGCAGGGAGTCGGACGAGGTTTTATCCTGCGCGCCTGCGATCAAGGCAGCGACACAAAGGGAAGAGACGAGCAATTTGAGGGCCTGGCGAATCATTACTTCTCCTTTCGCGAACAGGGAAACACAGCAGTCGGCAGCTAAAACGCGGTAAAGTCTGGACCGGTTTCCCTACCGGGGAAACTGAGCTGAACTTGTGCGGGAAAACTCTAGCAGGAAACCACAACTATTCGGAAGAGAAAAAGATTCTCAAATGGATTTTCTCTTCGGAAACGGTGGTTAGATCTGATTTAATTCTTCCGGAGAGCGACGGCCGCGTTTCTATGCGGCATGCGTGGAGCGCAACGTAGACGCGAGGTTCAGTTTCAGCACGTAAACTTCTTACGAATCGCGAAATTGTTTGCCACGGTTGGTCGTTTTGCTCTAGTTTCTCGGATGAGTTTTCTGAGGGGGTGTTTGTGCACAAGGCATTCTTCGGGTTTTGGAGCGGATTCGTATTGGTTGTTCTCACGGTGTCGGCGATTCCGGCCGGCTCACAGGAAAAGAAACAGGAAAAGGTGGAGATGGATTGGGACAAGGTGGTGATCGTGTCCAAGTCGACGCCGACGCTGCAAGTGGTCACGAATCCCATGCTGAATCCGGGATCACCGATTCACGATGGATCGTTTTCTGCACTGAAGGCACTCGGTGCCGACTACGTCCGTTACGTTCCGTGGTTGCCTTATCCGAAAATTGCTGTCGCCGAACTGGAGGCGCCCACGAAGGAGAAGACCTCGTGGGATTTCACGTACATCGATCCGGTTACGAAGGATCTGCTGGCGGCAACCGAGGGGCACTCGACGATCATGAACTTCAGTACGATTCCGGCCTGGATGTTCAAGACGGATCAGCCTGTGAAGTATCCCGACGATCCGAACCAGGTGTTCTGGGATTACACAAAGGGAACGGAACTGCGCGATCCGAGTGGAAAGGAACTCGGCGATTATTTCGGGCGGCTCGTCAGCTGGTACACACAGGGTGGGTTTACGGATGAGAACGGGAAGCGACACGACTCGGGAAATCACTACACGTTCCCCTACTGGGAGGTACTGAACGAGATCGACTTTGAACACAACACGACTCCGGAGGACTATACGAAGCGATATGACGCGATCGTGGAGGGCATTCGGCGGGTGAGCCCCAATACGAAGTTTATGGGCCTTGCGCTGGCAGCGCCGGGAGCGAAGCCCGCGTACTTTGAGTATTTTTTAAACCCGAAGAATCACAAGAAGGGAATACCGCTCGATTACATTTCGTTTCACTTCTATGCGAGTCCCGCAATGGATGAGTCGCTTGATGGCTGGCAGCATACATTTTTCAATCAGGCGGATGGCTTCCTCGCGACGACACGATACATTCTTGCGATTCGGGACAGGCTCTCTCCGCAAACCAAGGTGGACACGGACGAGCTTGGCGTGATTTTGCCGACGGATGGAGTGGAGATCGCGGCGTCGAAGGCGATGCCCGATCACATTCCGCATCGCTACTGGAACGCGGCCGGTGCGCTGTACGGATATCTTTTCGTTGAGCTCTCAAAGCTTGGTGTGGACGTGATTGGAGAGTCGCAGCTCGTGGGGTATCCATCGCAATTTCCAAGCGTATCGATGATCGATTACAACAACGGGAAGCCAAACTCACGGTATTGGGTTCTGAAGATGATCAAGGACAATTTCCATCCGGGGGACAAGCTTGTGGGCCACAAGGCTGATGAGCCGGCGGGAGTGACGGAGCAGGGGTTCATCACACCGGAGGGGAAGAAGATTCTGCTCGTTAACAAGACCAATTCGGAGAAGACAGTGAAAGTTGCCGCGGATCTCGCAGGGGCCGCGTCGCTCACCGTCGATGATGAGACCGGCGATGAGGAGCCGCGAAGTGGAACCGTCCAGGGTGACGAAATCAAGCTGGCGCCGTTCGCCGTGACAGTGCTGAAGTTGAAATAGCAGGCCGGAAGGGTTCGTATATGGCAGGAACAGAGCTGCGGGTTGGATTGTGCGGTATCGGGCTGGACGCATACTGGCCCCAGTTTGCAGGACTGCGTGAACGGCTTGACGGGTATCTTCAGCGGGTTGCAGAGTTTCTCCGGCGGACCGGCTCTAGCGTCGAGATGCTCGGACTGGTCGATACTCCGCAAAAGGGGCGCGAGGCAGGGCATGCGTGCCGCCGCGCAGACATAGACCTGCTGATTATCTATGTGACTACCTATGCCCTCTCCAGCACGGTGCTTCCGATGGTGCAGAGGGCGCAGGTGTCTGTGCTGGTGCTCAACATACAGCCCGAAGCAGCGATCGATTACGAAGCATTCAACCGGCTACCGGATAGAACTGCGATGACGGGGGAGTGGCTGGCTTTCTGCTCGGCGTGCAGTGTTCCCGAGATTGCGAATGTTTTGCGCCGGGCACGAATGCCACTTCACCAAGTCACGGGTGTTCTCGGTGACGAGTCGACATGGGAGCAGATCTCGGAGTGGGTTGATGCGGCTCGCGTGAAGAAGGCCCTGGCGGCGAACCGGCTGGGTTTGATGGGACACTACTACGGAGGAATGCTCGATATCGCGACGGACCTGACTCAGGTGGCGATCACATTTGGATGTCACATCGAACAAATTGAGGTCGATGAGCTCAGCGCGCTTCGCGAAAAAGTAAATAACCCGGAGATAGCGCAACGTGTTGCCGAATTTCGGGAGCAGTTTGAGGTGCAAGCGGAATGCGCTGAAGAGGAACTGGCGCGAGCAGCGCGTACGTCAGTAGCTCTGGATCGCCTTGTCGAGGTGCATGATCTGCAATCGATGGCCTACTACTACATGGGCAGCGGTGTGCCGGCCAATGAAGACACGATGAGTTCGATCATTTTGGGCACCTCGCTGTTGACGGGACGAGGAGTTCCGGTGGCAGGCGAGTACGAAGTGAAGAACGTGCTTGCGATGAAGATCATGGACCAATTAGGCGCCGGGGGATCATTCACCGAGTACTACGCGCTCGACCTGAATCTCGATCACGTGCTGATGGGGCACGACGGACCGGGACATCTCGCTATTGCTCAGAGCAAGACGAAGGTCAGGCCGCTCACGGTGTACCACGGCAAGGTTGGACGGGGACTGTCAGTGGAGATGAGCGTGAAGCACGGTCCTGTGACGCTGCTTTCGGTCGCCGAAGACGCAAACTCGGGATTCAAGCTGGTAGCGGCTCAGGGAGAGTGCGTTCCCGGCGAAGTGCTGCGGATCGGCAATACGAACAGCCACTACCGGTTCGCGGGTGGTGCGAAGGGATTTGTCGAGGCATGGAACTCCGAGGGACCGGCGCATCACTGCGCGGTTGGCATCGGACACCAGGCAAGCAAGTTGAAGAAAACAGCTGCTCTAGTCGGGATTCCGTTTGTGCAGGTTTGCTGAAGCAGAGAGCGGGGCGATATTTCTATTGAATAAAGTTGTGATTCGAACGGTGGGTATCGATTGTGCACCGTTAAGCCGCGAAGACCTGTCGCTGCTTCTCCCTTCTAAATGTGAATCGAGTGCCCAAGATGAAACAGGTCAGTAAAAGCATTTACTTCAGCTGAGCTGGTGGTCCTCGTGACCACATCCTTCTCTATGTTGTCGATCCGTGCCGGATTTCAGGCTTGATCGTGTCCTGGTTTTCAATTGAGAAACAAAATTCTACTTGACAACGTTTCTGCAGAATGGCTAATGTCGCGGTGCATTTGAATCAGGTCATCCCCGCTCAACGTGTCACTTCCCAGCCAGGTCTGATAGACACGCATTGCATTTGGCCCGAGCAAATGTGCGGTAAAGAGATGGACGGCATTTTCAGGAGGTAAGTCGATGCGAATTCTTCGTATCAGCGCTTTGCTGTTGCTACTGCTTGCACTGAATCCAAGGTTGTTTGCGCAAGCGGGAGCGACGGGAACGATTCTTGGAACGGTCACCGACCCATCGGGTGCGGTTGTGCCGAATGCCAAGATCAATGTGACCAACACGGCAACCAAGATTACTTTCCAGACGGTCACGAACAGCGCGGGCGACTTCAACGCTCCTGCGCTGAATCCAGGCACGTACACCGTATCTGGGGAGGCGCGCGGATTCCAGAAGGTGGTAATTTCATCCTTCACGCTGACGGTGAATCAGCACGCACGCGTCGATCTCACACTAAAGCCGGGCGCTGTGACTGAAACGGTGACAACCACGGCCCAGGCGGTTTCGCTGGACACCGACACAGCGGAACTGTCGAATCTGGTAAGCCAGCAGCAGGTCGAGGACCTGCCCTTGAACGGCCGCAATTTCATGCAACTTCTTCTGGTCGGCGCCGGCGCTGTGACGGTAGGCGGCGAGCAGGGAACGATGCGCCAGGGAGAAGGCAACGCGATCAGCGTGAATGGCGGGAGGCCGGAGGGAAACAACTACACACTGGACGGCTTGGTGAATACCGACGCTGCACTGGTCACGCCGGCGGTGATTCTGTCGCAGGATGCGATCCAGGAATTCAAGGTATCGAGTGGAACGTACTCCGCCGACCAGGGATTCAGCGCGACGCAGATCAACATCGTCAGCAAGGGCGGCACGAACAACCTGCACGGATCGGTGTTCTATTACCACCGCGAAAACGGATTTGACGCCAAACCGTTCCCCACGGCCACCAACTTCATCAGCAACAACCCGACGCTCAATCCGCCGCTGCATCAGAACCAGTTTGGATTTGTCGCGGGTGGTCCAATCTTCATTCCGCACGTGTATGACGGCCGCAACAAGAGCTTCTTCCTGGCGAACTACGAGGGCTGGCGCATTACCAACGGAATCCAAGAAATCACCACCATGCCCAATCCGGCAACCTTGACGGGTGACTTTTCCGCCGAGCAGTATCAGCCCCTCCCGAATCTCGGCCTGCCCGGCGGTCTACTCCCTGCTTACGGCACGGCTGATTGCAACAAGCTGATTGCAAATGGTTACAACTGCATGCCTGTGGATCCTCTAACCGGCGCGCCGTTCCCAGGGAACAAGATTCCCACGGCTCGTCAGACAGGGAATGTCGGAGCCGTTGCAGTTGCGAACGGCTTCTGGCAGGCACCCACCATCGCAAATCAGCCTGAAGGCATAAGCAATTTCTTCAAGGCCACCGGATTTCCCCTGCACCAGAACCAGCAGACCTACCGCGGGGACCAGAACCTGGGCAAATTTGGCTCGGTCTTCTTCCGCTACACAGACGCCAACTACACTAATCAGGGAGCCTATAACTCCGGCGATCTGGTCCATGGCTACGAGATCTACCTGCAGAAGCAAACTGCGTGGGCTCTATCGCACACCCTTAATATCGGCTCGAAAAGTGTGAACAACTTCCGTTTCGGACACCTTCAGGCGGATGCTCCGCAGGGGGGACCAACGATTACGCCCGACGCCGTTTCAGCGCTGGCACTCTCCGGCACGTTTACCAAGTTCGGCCCCCTGCAACAGACCTGGCCCAACGTGGGATTGTCCCAGTTTGCCAGCGGCGGCGGTTCGGTTAACTCCTATTCCGGGTCCGACGGGCCAACCTGGGAATTTGCGGACTCGTTGAGTTTGATCAGGGGCCACCACACCCTGGGGTTTGGCGTCGACTACCGCAAGTGGCATCTGATCCGCAACCTGGACGACGACTTCTACGGTGATTGGGGCTTTTCCTCAGCAACGGCAACGGCCAACCAAACCAACTGCCCCAACCCGACTGGATTGTGCGGCACGGGCAATGCGGTGGCTGATATGCTGCTGGGCTACTACAGCGGCGTGGGTGGATTCGTACCCGGCGCCACGCAGTATGTCCCTACAGATACGGCCGGCAACCCGCAGGACCACGTTTTCGGCTACCTTGCGCCGTACTTTATGGACAACTGGAAGGTGAACCAAAAGCTGACAGTTGACTTAGGTCTTCGCTGGGACTACCGCGCCGCCGCGTACGAAGCCAAGAACCACTTCTTCTGGCGTGACCTGCAAAACCCAAACGGCGGACTGTGCTTTGCCGATAAGACTCTCACCTCGAACGGTGTATCTCCAGGAGGCGACGCTGCCAGCGGGCCAATTCTTCGCTACTGTGGAAAGGTCCCGCACGAGGGCCCGAAAAATCCGTTTGCGCCAAGGCTCGGAGTTAACTACCGCCTAACGCCCAAGACCGTGGTTCGCGCCGGGTATGGAATCTTCTACGACTCGGCTGAAGGGCGAGAAATCGACGACTCCGCCGACATCTACCCGTACAGCGTTCGCAACTCCCTGAACCCCACCACAAACGCCTCAGCGCCGAAGCTGAGCAACAACATGTTCCCGTCGTTTGCGGCACTCGGTCCGTTCCCTGCATCCACGTTGACGTTTCTGGCTGTGATTGAGTCTCCCAACCCGCTGAATCCCTACGTCCAGTCGTGGACGGCGGGAGTGCAACGGGAAGTTTTCCGGAACACTACCCTCGAGGTGAACTACATCGGGACGCACGCCGTTCACCTGCTGGATCGCCGCAACATCGCACAACCTTCAGCCATCCCGTCCGACAGTCTGGCATTCTGCCAGACGCAGGTGAACGGGGTTTACGTCAACCTCGGACAAGCGCCCTGCAGCAACGCCAGCCGGCTGCCGTACAAAAACTTCACTAACTTCTATATCGACAGCGACTGGCACGGCTATTCACACTACAACGCCATGAACGTAAAGTTCGAGCACCGTGCTCATGACCTAGCCGCAACCGTGGTTTATACGTGGGCGCAGAGCAAGGACGACAAGTCGGCGGCTGCCGGTGTGGGCGCGACCGGATCGGGCTTCCAGGGCTTTATGGACAACCATCATCCCGAGCTGGACTACGGTTTGTCTGATTTCGACGTCGACCAGAGGTTCGTTGCCAGCTACATTTACGAAATTCCTATTGGCCGCGGCAAAAAGGTCGGCAGCAACATCAACCGCGCCGCTAACCTGCTGATCGGAGGATGGGAGACGACTGGAATTGCAACGTTCCAGGCGGGCTTCCCATTCGGGGTTAATGCGACCGACATCAACGGCGTACTCAACACGCCCTCGGAGCGCGCGAACATCGTGGATGGATGCAACTTTCACTCGAACCTCACTCAAGTGATGCAGCGGCTCAATCCCGCCTGCTTCTCACAGCCGGGGTTGGGCACGTTCGGCACCTCCAAGCGCAATTTCCTGCGCCAGCCCGGGATCAACAACTGGGATATGGCCATGTCGAAGAATTTTGCGCTCTCTGAACGCGTGGGCTTCAAAATTTCGGGAGACTTCTTCAATGCCTGGAATCATCACCAGTACTCTGGCGATACTGGCGCCCTAATCGGAAGCGGATCGGGTGGTAATACCCAAATCGACAACAACGTCGGCTCCGCGACTTTCGGTCAGATCACGGGGACAGCGTCGGCAGCGCGCGTTATCCAGCTCAGCGGCAAGTTCACCTTCTGACGGTTACGCTGGGTTCTCTTTCCTGCTCCGCCACGCCCGAAGGGGCGCGGCGGAGTTTTCATCTGCGGAGATACACTCGTACAATGATGCGGATTCGAATGAGGCTAGCCCTCGCGTTGGTGTTCGGCTCGATTTTTCTCCAGCATGCCTGGGCGCTCCAAGACAATCAGGAAGAGGCAGCAAGATACGCCGAAGCGGGCCAGAAGGCGATGGCGTCCGGACAATATGCAGAGGCCCGTCAGAACTTCGAGCAATTGGCAAAACTCGAGCCCAACATAGCAGAAGTTCACGCGACCCTCGCCGCCATCTACTTCAAACAACGCGAATACGAGAGGACCATCCGGGAAGTTCGCACCGCCCAGAAGCTCAAGCCCAGCCTGCCCCGACTCGACAGCCTGCTGGGCCTTGCCTTCGCGGAATTGGATCAATTTGATGAAGCATTGCCCCTCGTGGAAAAGGGATTCCACCAGACGGCCGATTCCGAAGTAAGACGCATGTGCGGCCTTCAGCTACTGCGCGCCTATCCCGCACTCAGACGCGATTCCGATGCCGTCGAGACTTCACTAACGCTAAACAAGCTGTATCCCAATGACCCTGAAGTCCTCTATCACACAGGCCGAATCTATGGCATCTTTGCCTATACGGTGATGACAAAGCTGAAAGACACGGCGCCAGGGTCCATCTGGACTCTTCAGGCCCAAGGCGAACTTCACGAAGCGCAGAATGATTATGAGGAAGCAATTGTTACGTTCAATCACATTCTGGAACTCGATCCCCGACGGCCTGGAATTCATTACCGGTTGGGGCGAGTCTACCTGTCACGCTTCAGAGAGCACCAGAAATCGGAAGACCGGGAAGCGGCGCAGCGCGAGTTCATGGCTGAGCTAACCACTGATCCACGGAATGGAAACGCAAAGTACGAACTGGCCAACATCCAGACAGACCTTGGGAACCTGGCGGAAGCCACCGAGCTGTATGAGGAGATAGTGGAGCGTTTTCCCGATTTTGAAGAAGCGCTTGTGGGTCTCGGCGGTGTGTATCTGGATGGCCATAAGCCAGCGCAAGCACTCGCCGTGTTGGAGCGCGCCATCAAGCTGAATCCGAAGGACGATGTTGCCTGGTATCGGATTGCGAGGGCAGATCGGGCCACAGGAAATAAGGAAGCACAGCTGAAGGCCCTTGCGACATTCCAGGAGTTGAGCAAAGCCAAACCTCAGCATAAACCAGTGGCCGATGAAGAAGTCACGCCGCAGCACATCGATCCGACAGCGCAACCGTAAATGAAGGGAACCGGTTTGGATGAATTGGGAAAATGAAGAAGAACCATCCCTCAGCGGCTAAAGCAGTGTCCTTTCAAAAGTTCGCAACGGAGATGAGGTGACATGGTATCGGCTGGCGCAGGCGGAGCTTGCAGCCGGCAATCGGGATGCGCAGCAGAGGGCATTAGCGGAATTTCGCAAAGTTGCACAACTCGACACCGGTTGGGCTAGGGAAACCGGATCAGGCACAGGAAGTGACCCCACAACAGATTGGTAATACCGAGCAGCAATAGAGCTTCTTAAATGTGGAGCTAAAGCGTGAGTTGCGAAGTTCGGCTAACGTTTCCATCAGCTAGCAGCCATTCCCAGGCCAACAAGGTTTGCTGCAGCGATGATCACACCTACTCCCGCCAGGAGCAGACGAAGTGTGCGCTTTCGAACGCCGGCCCACTCGCCAAGCGCCAGTCCGACAATGCCTCCGCAGAGGACGTAGATGCTCATGTGCAGCATCCAGTTCACGTAAGAGAGGTGCTGCGGGATGTTGGCCGCTCCCCAGGCGTAGAAGAAGAACTGGAGGTACCACATGATTCCAGCAGTTGAAGCGAGTGCTGCATTCTTTAGCAGCGTGTTGCTGTCCAGATTCAAGTCGTTGCGAAGCGAGAGTCGAGGCAGCACAGCGAGGCGGATAAAACAATAAGCGAAGTTGATAATCGCTCCGCCGCCCATGATGATGACGTAACTGGGAAGAGCAGCGTAGAGCGGATTGACGCCGAGCGATTTCGCAGCCGCTTCCATTGGCTGCGCTGCATCGATAGCGAAGGACATGCCGGAGGAGAAGATTCCGCAGAGGACGGCGAGCATAAGGCCGAGTCCGACGTTGAACTCCTGGAGGTGCCCCTTGAGCTGAACCTCCTTCTGGTGTCCGGCCCAGGAGACGATAGCCACACCGATAAGCGCCACGAACACACCCGACATGGTGATGAGGCCACTGTGTGTGGTGAAGAGCATCGCGCCCTGTCCATGCATCAAGGGTGGGACCAACGTGCCGACGATCAATGTGACGCCAATGGCGACACCGATGCCAAGAGACATGCCGAGATAGCGCATGGTCAGGCCATAACTCACGTTGCCTACCCCCCACATCGCTCCGAACGCTGCCACACGCAAGAGGAGAGAGGTTCCCATTGATGCATAGAAGTTGTGGAAATTGGGCAGAAGCACAAGGCTGACGCCAATCGGCAGCAGCACCCACGAGAAGAGGCCGGCGAGAGCCCAGGTTGTTTCCCACGACCATTTCTTAACCCGCTCGATGGGCGCGTAAAAGGATGCCGCCATGCTCGCACCAACGATATGCCAACCGATTCCAGCAACCACTGAAGTCATGAAGCCTGTCCTTCCACACGCGTTGAGCCAACTGGCTGCAAGCGGTCATTGTTGAATCAGTTGCGGCCATCTTAGGCAGCTATCAAGGAACTGAAGCGCTGAAGTGCCCGACCCGGGTTTCGGTACGAATGTACCAAATGAAAAAGTTTCCTGACCGGAAAGTAGCGAACCGAACATTGGCCTGTCAAATGGAATTCACGGGAACCGAATCTCAGTTCAGGGAGGCATTTTGGTTTCAAGAGTGCGCAAGCTGGTGTCACGCCTCCGATTTACCAAAGTACCAAAGTCGCGGGTTGCGAAGGTTGTATATGTGCCGTCCGTTACCCAGGTGGGAGTGTTTTCGATTGAATGCGAAAAATGCGCGTGGTATTTCCTTCTTAGTACATAGATAGCGACGCAGTAAATGTGTGTTTACCCCCGACTCGTTGACCTGATGAGGAGTCAGTATATGGACCGGAAGAGCTATCCCATTTCTGTCGTGCCTTATCCGATTGGCAGATCTCCCAAAGTGACGAAAATGACTGTCGACGAAAGCGCAGACTGGGACGCGAAGTGGTTGCGTCCGAATGTGACCAGGATTCCCGAGAAGCCGGTCGAGATGATTCAGAAGAGAGTGCTTGCGCCCGCGCCTGTTCCCGAACGGGTGGAAGAGGCCGAAGACGCGTCAGAGGCACCGATGCATCTTCGCTTCCTAAGGTGGCTGTTTCCTGAGGTAAACCAGCGCCGCGCGAAGCGATTTCCGACTTCAAACCTCGTTGCATACTACTGGACCGGCGGCGCTCCTTTTTCGTTCCAGGTCGGCGATATCAGCGCCACCGGTGTCTTCCTTTTGACGAAAGAGCGTTGGGCGCCCGGCACTCTGATCCAGATGACGCTGCAACCGCAAAGCGGGAAAGTATCGAACGACAACTCAATCTGTGTGCTCTCTGAGGTTGTGCGCTGGGGCGAGAATGGCTCTGGATTCAACTTCATTCTGAAGGATTATGAGAACGTCATGAATTACGGACTTCAGCAAAATGAGGCGATCGATCGGAAGACGATGGAGCGATTCCTTCAGAAGGTCGGAGTTCCGCGGCAGTGATTCAAAAGCGCAAGTGTTGACAGGAAGAAAGAGCGCCGGCTAGCGGCGCTCTTTTTATTTCTTGATAGATGGTGCGCCCGACCTTGCTGATTCGAAGTTCCACCCGCTGCGCGGGAGGAGTGCTTGTATCTCTTTGCAGGGAAGTTCCTTGCTGAATCCAGACGACCTGGCGGAGATCTGCCCGGCAAATTTGGTAGGATGGAGAAGTGCGCCCGTAGCTCAATCGGATAGAGCGTTTGGCTACGAACCAAAAGGTTGGGAGTTCGATTCTCTCCGGGCGCACCAGTCAGATAAATTTAATGCGCCTGTAGCTCAGCTGGATAGAGCATCACACTACGAATGTGAGGGTCGGGAGTTCGAATCTCTCCGGGCGCACCATTTTTAAACCGCCACCCGGTTAGTTCTAATGTGCGCCTGTAGCTCAGCTGGATAGAGCGTCAGACTTCGAATCTGAATGTCGGGGGTTCGACTCCCTCCGGGCGCACCACAAATAAAGGCCTCCAACCCCGCCGTTCCCACATATTTCAGTACGTGATTGTTTTGCGGGAATGTGCCTGGAACGGCATTTCACCGCTGAGAACACCGCAAGCAGGTAATACACACACCATTCAGTGTGCCGCAACCTAACTGGTGGCTCAGACTGCGGGTGCAGGCTCGGGGGGCGCGGCAGGGAGCGCAAGCGGAACCTCTTCAATGAGTTGCAGACCGGCCCGGCGGATTAGCTGTGCGACTACGGAAGCGTTGAGGCGCGTTGCATCGTACTCGACTGAGATGGTGCGCGCATTGCGATCGAACGTCAACCGCCGGATTCCGTATACCTCGCGCGTGTTGGCCAGGGCGAAGGTGACCGCTTCGGAAGGCGGGGTGGCATAGCGGAAAACTACGTCGACGGTGGTCATGGGCACAGGATAGCAGTTTGGTGCAGAACGGCACTGGTCGGGCGCCGTCACGACGAGGCGAGCTTCAATAGGGGGAATGCTTCATCAGCAGACCAGGTGCGCTTTCGCTCTCGTTTGCGAGTTCGGCTTGATCTGGGCCAGTGAGCTTGAGACGGAAGCTGATGGGAGGATCGTGAAGCGTCCGTGGCGGGTGAGCGAGACGATGGCTGACCTGGAAGTGCAACATCTGACCATCGGCGCGAATGTTGAGCAGTGGTCCGGGCAATCCGGCGGTTGAGGAGTAGGGCGATTTCGTGTCAGGACGTTTGTGCAGGTAAAACAGAATCGCACCGTGGAGCCCTCCGCCTTCGTCGGTAATGACGAGATCGACGCCTGGCAGGTTATCGAATTGGCCGCGCCAGACGCCAACGAACTTCGTAGTGTTCTCACTTGCTGGTGCAGCAGTGGCCTGAGCATGGAGGCTTGAGGGCGCGATGGCAACAAGCGCCGCAAGAAATAGAAGAATAGGGATTCGCATCATTTTCTCCCCTAGCTAGTTCAGTTTGGCGATTTCAACGACGGGAACATCTGCGCCGCAGTTGTGGCAATGAATCTTGCGCGATCTGCCGAAGTGAGTTCAACGCTGAAATTCATTGGTGCGCTGGAGCCGTCAATCCGCTTCAGCCGAAATGAAAGCCTTGCTCCATGAACCTCCGGCTGCATGAGTGTGTGCGGCTCGTGAGCGACGATGTGCGGCCGAGTACCGTCGCGCGTGATGATGTTGAGAACGAGTGTGCCTTCGAGTGAGCCGTTATCCTGCGCGACCGTGAGAACGACGCTCGGTATCTCGTCGAGTTCACCTTGCCAGACGCCGACCCAGTCGGATGGGCTGGTGGACTGAGCGGCGAGGGTGGTGGCGATCAATAGAGCGCAAAAGGTCTGCTGCATGGGAATCCTCCTCGGTTTCCGCCCGAGCAGAGCTTGGACGGGTCACCCGCATTTGTAGGTTCGGTTTGAGTGAGTATTTGGTATTTCGTTTCCCACCCAAGCGACAAAGTGCGTCGCTTGGGTGGGGCACCCAGCATCCAGTCGATGGGCTTAAGTCTGCTTGGCCATGGCTACGGTTGCGAGCGAGCCGCCGAGGCCCATGGTTTCGACTGCGGAGGATGGAACGATCACCATCGCTCCGCGTTCCTTGATGGCCTCGTAGAGCATGTTCATCGCCCGCAGGTGCAGCGCCGTGGGATTCTGTGCGTAGGCTTCGGCGGCCCTCACGAAACTATCTGAGATCTCGGTCTCGGCCAGGCCGAGGATGATGCGGGCCTGACGTTCGCGTTCGGCCTGCGCCTGGCGGGACATGGCATCCTGCAATGCCTGGGGAATGCGTACGTCACGAACTTCGACGGACTGCACTGTGATGCCCCAGGGGTTGGTCTTTTCGTCGAGGATGCGCTGGAGTTCGTGCCCAAGGGCTTCGCGATCGGTGATCAACTGCGCGAGCTCGTGGCGACCGATGGATTCGCGAAGAGCGGTCTGCGCGCTCAAGGTGATGGCGTCGAGATAGTTTTCGACTTCGAGGATGGCTTTCTCAGCGTTCCAGACGAGCCAGAAGATAATGGCGTCGACGTCGACGGGAACGGTGTCGCGAGTGAGGGTGGACTCGGCTGTGACACTGGTGACGCGCACGCGCTGGTCGACGAAGGGACTGAGTGCCTCGAGCACGGGGACGATGAAGAAGATGCCGGGGCCGCGAAGGCCGACGTAGTGTCCGAGACGCAGCAGGGCGACCTTTTCCCATTGGCTGATCACCTTGATCGAGTAGAGGAGGTAGAGGCCAATGAGCAGGCAAAGTATGAGCGGCCATTGGCGATGAGTGAGCGTACCGAGGAAGGCCCCGACTGCGAAGCAGATGATGAACGCTGTAACTGCGACTCGGTTGAATTGGACGTTTGCTCTTCTATTCATGATTTGTCTCCTTCGGCGGCAAGACGCAGCTGGTCGATCAATTCGCGAATGTTGAAGCCGGCGGCTCCGGCACGTGCGATTGTGTCGGAAGCGATCTGTTCGAGCTGGCGCTGACGCTCGCCGGCGGGGCGGCGAAACTTCTGACCGCTGATGAAGGTGCCGGTGCCCTGGTGGGTTTCGAGCAGGCCGTCGTACTCGAGCTCGCGGTAGGCGCGAACGACGGTGTTGGGATTGATCTCGAGATCAACGGCGAGCTGGCGTACGGTGGGCAGCTGATCGCCTGCGGCGAGGCTGCCGGCTGCCACGGCTCCGCGGACCTGGTCGACGACCTGGCGGTAGACGGGGACGCCACTGTGCATATCGAGGTGGAAGTTGAATGCGGGTTTGGATCGTGCGGCCATGTGTACTATACAACTAGTACACCGATTCACTGTTGACGTCAAGAGGATTTGGGCCGGCAGGAGGCTGCGGGGGTGGGCGGGGCCGGATGGCGGCAGCGCAAAATGTCGCAATTATTGGCAGAAAGTCCGATTCTGCCTGAATTCTTGAAGACCAGAAGTCATCGCCGTGCTACTCTGCCCCGGCAACGATGGAGTACCGTATTCGGGTAGCTCTCGCATACTCCCAGAAAGGACCAATTGAGTGGTATGAAAGACGAAGGGATCGAGAATCACAGAACGGTGAGCCGAGATGAATGGCTGGCAGCGCGCAAGGGACTTCTTGAAAAAGAAAAGCAGTTTACACGTTTGCAGGACGAACTCAACGCGGAGCGTCGCAGTCTTCCGTGGGTCAAGGTGTCAAAGGAGTATGTATTCGAAGGGCCGAACGGCAAAGAAACTCTGCGGGACCTGTTCGAAGGGCGGAGCCAACTTATTGTGTATCACTTTATGTTTGCGCCGGAAGGCAGCGCCGGATGCCCGCACTGTTCGCTGCGCGCGGACGGGTTCAATGGCATTAACGTTCATCTGAAAGAGCGCGACGTGACGATGATCGCAGTATCACGCGGGCCCTATGAAAAGCTGGCCGCATATAAGGAACGAATGGGCTGGGGCTTCAAGTGGGTTTCATCGGGGAATTCTGATTTCAATTTCGATTTTCATGTGTCGTTCAAGCCGGAAGAACTGGCGACGGGCCAAACGTTCTTCAACTATGCTATCCAGGACCCCGGGCCCGCCGACCGGGAAGGCCACAGCGTTTTCTACAAGGATGAGCGTGGAGACGTTTTTCACACTTACTCGTGCTACAGCCGGGGAAATGAGCTGTTCAATATTCACTATCACTACCTGGACATCGTTCCCAAAGGGCGGGACGAGAATGGCCGGGGACCCTATTGGGTACGACGCCAAGACGAATACTGAGCTATTTTTGGGGAGATTCACGGAGGTAACGCTGGCCCTCAAAAAATCTTCTAAAAAGTTCAGGGAGCCTGTCGATTTCTGACAGGGCCGTTCGATGTATTCATGAAGGCGGGCAGAGTCGAGTCGATCTGCAACGCTGGAATTCAAAATAACCCGGAGGTTTTTATCATGAGATTTCTGAGCATCTATATGTGTCCTGAGCGCAACACTCCACCCACTGCTGAAGAGATGGCCACCATGGGCAAGATGGTCGAGGACTGGATGAAGACGGGCAAGTTGCTGGCGACGGAAGGCTGTATGCCGAGTTCGCTGGGAGCGCGGGTGCGGATCGACGACGGCAAGTACAGCGTGTCGGACGGACCGTTCGCGGAGTCGAAGGAAGTGGTTGGAGGGTTCGCAATCCTTGACGCGCCTTCGAAGGAAGTTGCGGTGGGCTACGTGAAGGAGTTTTTGGAGGTCATGGGCAAGGGCTGGTGCGAATTGCGCCAGCTTTATGACGCGAATTGCACGCCGCAGGATCTGCAGCAGCAGAAGCCTGAGGTGGTGACGGCGGGTTAAGATACATGGCCCCGCCTTCGAGTTCGGCCGCAGGAAGGGGCTAACGCCCAGACTTACTAGTCAGCGTTTGGGGCACGACGGCAGTCGTGCCTTGACGCGGGATTTGCTCGATTCATTCCTTGATCTTCGAGAGCGGGGACGACGAGCGGTGCGATTGAACATACGGAGAATTCAATGAAGTTCATGGTGATTGTGAAGGCGACGAAGGAGTCGGAGGCCGGAGTGCTTCCGAGCAACGAGTTGATGGAAGCGATGGGAAAGTTTAACGAAGAGCTGATCAAAGCGGGTGTCCTGCTTGCGGCGGAGGGCTTGCAATCGAGTTCGAAAGGAGCTCGGGTGAAGTTTGCCGGCAATTCGCGGACGGTGGTCGATGGACCGTTCGCGGAAACGAAGGAACTGGTTGCGGGTTTCTGGCTGTGGCAGGTGAGCTCGAAGGAAGAAGCGATCGAGTGGGTGAAGCGGTGCCCATCGCCACACGAGGGTGAGTGCGAGATCGAGATTCGGCAGGTCTTCGAGATGGAGGACCTGAGTCCGGCCATGTCCGAAAGGGTACGCAGGAAGGAAGAGCTGCTGCGGGCGCAGATCGGGCAGAAGTAGGACGTTGCCCCACGGGGCGATGGCGTGTTGTGATCGGTAGGTATGTCTGGGACCGATATTCAACGCGCCATCGACGCAGTGTGGAGGATTGAGGCCGCGAAGGTGATCGCGGCACTGACGCGCATGGTTCGCAACCTCGATCTTGCCGAGGACCTGGCGCAGGAAGCGCTAGTTGTTGCTCTGGAGAAGTGGCCGGCTGAAGGCATCCCGCCACAGCCAGGCGCGTGGCTGATGATGACGGCCAAGCATCGCGCGCTCGACTATTTTCGGAAGACCGACCTGAACAGTAGGAAGCACGAAGAACTCGCTCGTGAATTGAACGAGCTTGAGCGGACCACGCCCGACCTGGTGACGCCGATGGACGATCTAATTGGAGATGATGTTCTGCGGCTCATCTTCATTTCGTGTCATCCGGTGCTGTCGATGGAATCGCGGGCGGCGTTGACGCTGCGCGTGGTCGGCGGGTTAACGACCGATGAGATTGCGCGAGCATTTCTGACGCCGGAGCCGACGATTGCGCAGCGGATTGTACGCGCGAAGAAGACGCTGGGGCAGAAGAATGTTCCATTTGAAGTGCCGCGCGGGCTGGACCTGGCGGCGCGGTTGTCGTCAGTGCTGGAAGTGATTTACCTGATCTTCAACGAGGGATATTCGGCGACTGCGGGCGAGGAGTTAATTCGCACATCGCTGTGCGAAGAGGCGCTGCGGCTGGGGCGTGTCCTGGCGGAGCTCGATGCGCCTGAGCCCGAGGTGCACGGGCTGGTAGGCCTGATGGAGATTCAGGCATCGCGTTCGCGAGCGCGGGTGAACGCGAACGGGGAAGTGGTTCTGCTGATGGAGCAGAACCGGGCATTGTGGGATCAGATGCTGATTCGGCGAGGGCTCACTGCAGTGGAGCGGGCGAATGGGTTGACGCGCGCACGAGGACCATACCAGTTGCAGGCAGAGATTGCTGCGTGTCACGCACGGGCGATGACGGCAGAGGCGACGGATTGGGGGCGGATCGTTGCGCTCTACGACGAGCTTGCGCGCGTGACCCCGTCGCCGATTGTGGAGTTGAATCGCGCTGTAGCGGTGAGCAGGCATGAAGGGCCGGAGAAAGCGCTGAGTTTGCTTGAGCCATTGTTAGCGGATCCGATGATGAAGAGCTATCACCTGCTGCCGAGTGTGCGGGGCGATTTGCTGGCGCGGCTGGGACGCCATGCGGAGGCAGAGGCGGAGTTTGAGCGAGCTGCGGCGATGACGCGAAACGAGCGAGAGAGGACGTTTCTGCTGGAGCGTGCGCGGAAGAGCGGGGATAGCGCGTGACCGTCGGGCGCGCAGTAAATGCGCGGTGATTGTACTGGCGTGTTTTCGCTTGCATCTAAGACAAAAACTGTGGCATGTTAAAGCATCTCTTGTGAAAGGACGCCCTGAATTGGCGGTTCCAAATGACAATTCGCTGAACGGGCAGTTTCGGCAAATAATTTCGCCAGACTGCAAGTGGGCGTTTCTTCGTTCTCGCTAAGCGAGCGTTGACGCCCTCCGCACAATCACATTTTGCCGTGGCCTGAGTATCGGGAAGATTGCGCTTGCGCAGTCTCGCTCGATGAACGCTCATGGCCTGCGAATCGTGTGGTCTGACTTTTCCCTGTCTATCGAGGGGCAGGGTGAGGCACGAGCGCGAGGCGACGGTGGAAGTGTGTCTGTAAAAGTGCTCCACGAACGCGTGGCGCCGTGCCCACTCCGGCGATGAATGCAGTGGGTTGGAATGGAAAGTGAAATGCACGAGTTGTTGAAGCTGCTCTTTAGCGGCCAGAACCAGTTTGCCTCGGGCGGCCTGCTGCTGATGGCGGTGGGCAGCATCGGAGTATTTCTGCGATCGCTGCCGATGCGGCTGTGGGCATGGATCGTGGGTCAGTGCACGATGACGATCACGGTAAAGGACGACGACGCGGCGTTCCGCTGGGTGAAGGAATGGTTCATCGAGCAGCCGTTTCTTGCGAGGGTACGGCGGGTCGATCTGGATACCACATTGCGTGGGTCGCAGCTGGCGATGATTCCGGCGCCGGGCCGGCATTGGTTCTGGTATCGCGGCAGACCGATCTGGGTGTATTTCTATCGCAGCATAGAGAGCAACGGGTACACGCGGCATCGGACGGAGTCTTTGTCGTTCGAGACTATCGGGCGCGATCGGAAGTTTGTGAAGAGCCTGGTGGAGGAGATTGTTGCGTGTCATCGCAGGAAGCTGGGAACGTCGTCGTATCTGTATGTGTACGACGAGGGTTGGAGTCACGTCGTGGCGTATGCGCCGCGATTGCTCGAGTCGGTAATTCTGAAGGCAGGTGAAAAGGAGCACCTGCTGCAGGATCTGGAGAAGTTTCGCTCATCGCGCGGTCGGTATCGCCGGCTTGGCGTTCCGTATCACCGGGGGTACTTGCTTTATGGTCCTCCGGGAACGGGCAAGACATCGCTGGTGTCTGGAATCGGCGCGAAGTGCGGGATGTCGATCTACGTGGTGAACCTGACGGAATTCACCGACCGAACGCTGAAGTCTGCGATCAACGATGTGCCCGAGAACTCGATCATTCTGTTTGAGGATATCGACTGCATGCGGGCAGGACATCGGCGTGAGCAGGCGGATACACACGAGCCGCAGGCAGCTACGGCAGAAGGTCGCGAGAAGAACAAGGCACAGCCGCAACTCGGCGTGACGCTGTCAGGGTTGCTGAACGTGCTGGATGGGTTCTTTGCGCCGGAGAACGTGGTATTCGTGATGACGACGAACCACATGGAAATGCTGGACCCGGCTCTGTTGCGTCCGGGACGGATCGATTATCGGCTCTACATGGGCGAGGCGAGCGATCGCCAGCGAGTGGAACTCTACCGGCGGTTCTTTCCGGAGGCGACGGAGGAAGAGGCGATCGAGTTTGCGCAGGCCCACTGCACAGAAACGATGGCCGAGTTCCAGGGAATGCTGCTTGCGCTGGAGCAGGAGTGGAACTCGATTGAAACTGAAACCGAGTGCAGCCAGGTTCTCTGAACATCGAGAGCCTGGCTGCACAAACCCAGGTGTAGACTGGACGTGGCGCTGCAGGGCGCCCCCTGTCCGCGGAGAGGACCGAGTCCACCTGTGAGATGCATAACTGAAGACAAGGTTCTCGCGAACCTCCTTTTCGCCCCCTGTAGCGGACCCGGGGCATGACCACGAAGGAGGTCCGTTATGGCGAAACGCCACGTTCCTGTACGTCCCAATCTTGAACAACTGAAACACCAGGCCAAGGATCTGCTGCGGGCATTTCGACGGGGTGATGCGGAGGCCGTAGCAGATTTTCGCGAGCATCAGACGCCGCGGGTTGACGTGGAGCCTGTGAAGCTGGCGGATGCGCAGTTTGTGCTGGCGCGCAGTTATGGTCTACCAAACTGGCCGCGGCTGGTGACAGCATGCCGAATGACGGATGCGATCTGGCGCGGCGATGTGGAGGCTGTGCGCACGATGGTGTTGAAGGATCCTCGACTGCTGGAGGAAGATGCGCGCGGAGTTGAGGGTAACTGGGGTCCGCCGATGTCGTATGCAGCGAACCTGGGGCAGGACGCCGTTGTCGAGATGTTGCGAGGACTTGGTGCGGAGGACGTAGAGTATGCGTTCGGCAGGGCATGCCTGCAGGGGAAGATCGGGACTGCGAGGGAGCTGCACTCGATGATGGGCGGTCGAAGGCCGGCGGATCACTTGCTGTCGTGGTCGGCATACACGCTGAATGTTGAGGGGACGGAATTGCTGCTTGAGGCGGGTGCGCGGTTGTATGACGACGATGGCAAGCGGCTGGCGCCGATTGAAGTTGTGCTTGGAACGGACTCGCGCAGAACGGAAGCGAAGCATCGGATTCTGGAGCTATATGCAGAATATGGCTACCAGTATTCCGATTCGCCGGTGATGGCACTGCACCGGGGGCGTGTCGATCTGCTTGCAGAGCACTTGCGGCGTGAATCAGATTTGCTCAAACGCACATTTACATACGACGAGATTTTCCGGTCGGAGCCGGGTGGTGGCAGCGGCGAGGTGGAGGAGACGCACGGAACACCGCTGCACGGCACGACGCTGCTGCACATCTGCGCGGATTATGACGAGATTGAAATTGCGCGGTGGCTGCTGGAGCGCGGCATGGATGTGAATGAGCGGGCGGCGGTGGATGCGGATGGTTTTGGCGGGCATACGGCCCTGTTTGGGACAGTCGTGTCGCAGCCGAATTTCTGGATGAATCATTACGGGCGGATTCTCGAGGCTCCGTTTACGAAGCTACTGCTGGAGCATGGGGCAGACCTGAATGTGCGGGTGTCGCTGCGGAAGGAATTGCATCGGGGGTATGAGATTCCGGGGATGTATGAATATCGCGATGTCACGCCGGTGAGCTGGGGAGAGCGGTTTCACTTCAGGAAGCTGGTGAATGCGGCAGCTGTGGAGATGATTCGGGAGAGGGGAGGGGTGGAGTAGCGATGATCATGATCTCCCGCCCTAGCAAAGCTAGGACGGGGCACCCAGTGGGGTGGAGATGAGTCAGGCGATCAGAGGCTGTTGAGGTAGGCGCGGATTTCGGGGTTGGACCAGTCGGGGTCGCCGACGATTTTACGGCGGATGACGCCTTTGCGATCGATGATGTAAGTTTCGGGCCAGCCATCGGTGCCATACAGCTTGGCGACTTTCTGGTCGGGATCGCGGACGGTGTTCAGGTCGACGCGAAAGCGGGTCAGAAATCGGCGATAGGAGCCGGGGTCTTCGTCGATGCTGACAGCGAGGATGGCAAGATCAGGTCGGTCGTGGTGGAGTTGCATGAGTGCAGGGGTCTCCTGAATGCAGGGTGGGCACTGGCTCCACCAGAGATTCAGCAGGACGACTTTGCCCCGGTAGTTGGCAAGACGGATTGTGTTTTCGCCGTCGCTGACGGTGAAGTCGGGTGCGACGCGGTCGGCATTTGCGGGCGCTGCACCGCGGTCGCAGGCAGAGGCGAACGCGAGCACAAGCAGAGAGCCGAGGGCGATGAAACGAGGAAACCGCACATCTCTATAATACGGAGCGGTAGGGATTGAAAGGAAGGTTGGGCTAAGTGACCGCAGACACTCCAGATGCGAGCGGGACAAAATATAGACCGGTGCTGGGATTGTCGGACGAGCCGGGGGAGCCATTGGCGGTTCCGGCGCGGGCGGGGACGGTTTTCGATCAGCCTGAGCCGGAGCAGTTGATTGAGCTTACTGTGATTGTTCCGGCGCGGAATGAGGAGCAGAGCATTGGGGATTGCCTGAAGTCGCTGGTCGCGCAGTCTGAGAGTGTGTTTGAACTGGGGCGGGACTGGGAGCTGATCGTCGTTGATGACCACTCGACGGATCGGACGGCGGAGATTGCGCGGAGCTTTGCGGGTGTGGCGGTGATGGAAGCCGCGAAGCTGGAGAAGGGCTGGACGGGGAAAAACAACGCGATCTGGACCGCGGCTCGAAGGGCGCGCGGGAAATGGATTCTGTTTACGGATGCAGACACGATTCATGAGCCAGGCGATCTGCGTCGTGCAGTGCATGAAGCGGCGCGGCACAAGGCGGGGATGCTGAGCTACTCGCCGCGGCAGCTTGTTTCGGGATTGTGGCAGAGGGCGCTGATGCCGCTGGTGTTTTCAGAGCTCGCGCTTGCGTATCCTCCGTCGAAGGTGTCGGATCCGAATCAGAGAGTGGCGGCGGCGAATGGGCAGTTTTTGCTGGTGGAGCGAGAGGCATATCGGAAGCTCGGCGGGCATCCTTCAGTGAAGGATCGAGTGCTGGAAGATGTGGAGCTGGCCTTCGTTGCGAAACGGCGGCGAGTGGGTTTGCGGTTCCGGTATGCGCCGGATGCGCTGAGCACGCGGATGTATCGGACAACGGGCGCAATGATTGAAGGTTGGACAAAGAACCTCGCGCTCTTGTTTAACAATGCGATGGCGACGGCGCTATGGAAGATGCTGGACCTGGCACTGCTTGTGGGGTTGCCATGGCTAGCAATTCATCTATGGGGAGCGCGGTTTAGCCCGAAGGGGCTGGAGTGGCTGGGGGCTGGATGGGTGCTTGCACTGCTGTGGGCCAGGACTCTTTTCCGGTTCTATGCACGGGTGGCGAAATCGAACTTTCCGTTTGTGGACTGCGCAATATCGCCAATAGGACTGCCGTTGTTTATTGCTCTCCTGTATAGGAGCTGGTTCAAGCACAAGGTGATTCGGCAGGTAAGCTGGAAGGGGCGGACGTACCCGGGGTAGAGAGCAGAGATCAAAGAACAGAGATCGAAGATCGAGAGTCGAGTCGATATCTAGATCGCTAACTGTTTAAAAATCAATCAACTAAAGGCTATATATTCAAGTTTTGATTGTAACCACGAGGGTATCTGGGCATCTAACAAATGAGGATGGGATGATCGAACTTACGCGAAGGGCCACTTTTTCGGCGTCGCACTACTACTGGAATGAGGGGTGGTCGCAGGAGAAGAACGAGAAGGTCTTCGGTCGCTGTGCACGACGGAACGGGCATGGGCACAACTACACGCTCGAGGTGACGGTCGCGGGTGAGGCCGATCCGGTAACAGGGTTTGTGGTGGATCTGAAATGGCTGAAGGACGTGATTGAGAACGAGGTGCTCGCAGAGTTTGATCACCGGCATTTGAACCTGGAGGTGCCGGAATTTGCGGAGAAGAGGCTGATTCCAACGACAGAGAACATTGCGATTGCTGCGTGGAAACGGCTGGAGCCGGCTGTTGGCAAGGCTGGCGGAGCGCGGTTGAGCCGGGTGCGAGTCTACGAGACACCGGAGATCTTTGCAGAGTACCGGGGAGAGAATTGATGGCGATGGCCTACTTCGGACGGCGGTACATGCTCAGTGCGAGCCATCGGCTGCATGCGGATTCGCTTTCGGACGCTGAGAATCGTGCGACGTACGGCAAGTGCAATAACCCGCACGGGCATGGACACAATTATGTAATTGAGGTGCTGGTTGGCGGAGAGGTCGATAGCGAAACCGGCATGGTGGTGAACATGGCCACGCTGGATGAAATGGTGCGAACAACGGTGATTGAACGCTTTGATCACACCAACTTGAACTTGGATCCGCTGTTTGTGAATCAAGTGCCGACGACGGAGAATCTTACTAAAGCAGTTTTTGATGTTCTGAAAAATGCGCTGCCGGCGGGGAAGCTGGACTATGTGCGCGTGGAAGAGACTGAGAACAATTTCTTTCAATACCAAGGGCAATGACGGGAAGTGAAAGCGCCCAATATCCCGGGGGCGGAAGGACGAAAACAATGGCGCAGCCAGTCGCAATGAACAAGCCGGTTCGCGGAGTACTGGAGATCAACGAGGGTCTGAATAAATTCACGACCGAGGAGATGTATCGCGAGATTCTGACGCGGCTGGGCGAAGACCCGAAGCGCGACGGGCTGGTGCGTACTCCGGAGCGCGTCGAGAAGTCGATGGCCTTTCTCACCAAGGGGTACAACGAGGATCCGGCGAAGATTTTGCGCGGGGCGCTGTTCGATGTCGATTACGACGAGATGGTGATCGTGAAAGATGTGGAGATGTTCTCGCTCTGCGAGCATCACATGCTGCCGTTTTTCGGCAAAGTCCACGTTGCGTATATCCCAAACGGGAAGGTCATTGGGCTGAGTAAGATTCCACGGCTGGTGGAGGTGTTCGCGCGTCGGCTCCAGGTGCAGGAGCGCATGACGCGGCAGATTGCGGATACGATCCAGGAGGCGATTCAGCCGCAGGGTGTGGGTGTGGTAATCGAGGCGCGGCACCTTTGCATGATGATGCGGGGGATCGAGAAGCAGCACTCGTCGACGGTGACTTCGGCGATGGTGGGGTGCTTCCAGAACAAAGAGACGCGTTCTGAATTTCTATCGTTGGTGCGGGCGAATGCGAATGCCGGATTGTGAGCTTCGCACATCTGCGCGCGGGCTGGTTCGTCTAAAGTAGTTTGAGTGAACGGACTGCTGGTTATCGATAAGCCGGGCGGCATTACAAGCCATGACGTGGTGAGCCGCCTGCGCAGAATTACAGGCGAAAAATCAATCGGACATCTTGGGACTCTCGACCCGATGGCAACGGGAGTTCTGCCTCTGCTCATGGGGAAGTTCACGCGGCTTGCGCAGTATTTCTCAGCGGCGGAGAAGAGCTACTCGGGAACGATTCGGTTCGGCGTTGCGACGGACACGTACGATGCGGATGGCGAACGGGTAGGGGAGCAAGTGCATCCTTCGCTGACGCTGGAGCAGGTCCGAGGTGCCGCCGCGCGATTTCATGGCGAGATGGAGCAGATGCCGCCGCAGTTTTCTGCAAAGAAGATTGCAGGAGTTCCGGCATACAAGCTGGCGAGGGCAGGAAAACCGGTTGAGTTGAAGACGGCGAGGATCACAATCAGGGCCTTTGAAATTAGAGCGCTGGCAGGTGACGAAGCGACATTTGCCATGAGCATCAGCGCGGGCGGTTATGTACGGTCGGTCGCGCATGAACTGGGGCGGGATCTGGGTTGTGGTGCGCACCTGAGCAGTTTGCGGAGAACGCAGGCAGGGGTGTTCACGCTGGAGGATGCGCGAACCCTTGAAGAGTTGGAGAGGATTGCTGCAGATCTTCGTGCGCTGGAGGCGTGTTGCATTCATCCTCGAAGCTTGTTGACGGAGATGCCGTCGGTTTCCGGGGATGATTTTGCGCTGGGACGGCTGCGGAATGGCGCACAGGCGAATCTACCGGAGTTCACGCAAGCTCCGCTGGTGAAAGTGTTCGCAGGGCAGCGTGAGCTGGTGGGAGTTGCGAAGCGCGTGGCGGGAACGCTGTTTCAGCCGGTGGTGGTGATGGGGTAAAGGCAGGGAACGAGGGAACGAGGGGACGAGGGATT
>Ga0207689_10000545_pt1 | contig 35823 bp, 31 predicted proteins | sample KBSMisM52_FD_184312 | JGI IMG/M metagenome (GOLD analysis project Ga0207689, IMG submission 184312) | Miscanthus rhizosphere microbial communities from Kellogg Biological Station, Michigan, USA - KBS Miscanthus M5-2 (SPAdes) (version 2) | ecosystem: Host-associated > Plants > Roots >...
TAGCGGGCGCCGAGCGTCAGCAGGAGCTCCTTGCGCACGGCTTCATCGATCTCGTCGAGATTGAGCGCCGTTTCGCATTCATCGCACAGCACTTCGAGAACGGCCGGGCGGCCTTCCTCGGACACGTCCACGCGCGAATCGTCGAGGCGGACGACGTGCATCTGCAAGGTCTTGACGAGGAAGTTCTGGTCGTTGCCGCAGCTGGGGCACGTCAGCGCCACGCGCGTCTCCTCTTTCGTAGTCAACAGGAACTCCTCTTCGCTCTGACCGGGCGATTCCCTACCGCCCTAAGATCTCGATTGTAAGAGAAGGATTCCGCCGGAGCCAGCGGAATTTCGTCTTTTTTTCACGCTTTGGGGGCTTTTCTCCGAGAATCGGCGCCCAAGTCCGTATAGATCAGCTTTGGGACGACCCTGGCGCCCGGAAAGAGTCGTTCGGCCACCGAGGCATAGAGCGCCACCTGCCCCTCGTGCTCGGGCCGGGGCCGTCCGGTCTTGAACTCGAGGACCGTGACCTCGCCGGGCGACGGCCGCACCAGGCAGTCGATGCTGCCCCGCACCACCACACCCTCCTGTCGCATCGCGAAGGGCACCTCGTGCAGGATGTCGGGCGCCTCATACAGGCTTCGAACATCGGGATGGCTGCACAGCGCCTGATAGGCCGAGGCCGCCCGCGCGGCAAACGCCTCGCGATCGGCGAGGCCTGCGGCCTCGTCGGGACGCAGCAGCCGCAACGCCACCGCGGTCACGTCCTCGCCGGATGCCGGCGGCGTGGTGCCGAGCGCCTGGAGCAGACGGTGCACCACGGTGCCGAGCACACGTTCCGACTCCGAGCCGGCGGCCTCTGAGGGCTGCGCGCTGGTGTCCGCCGGCGCACCCGCATCTGTCGCGCGCCGCACCGACGGCTCCGCGTCGAGGGTCTCGAGGTCGTCATCCGTCCTTTCGACCGGCACCAACGCCGACGGCGCCGCGGGCGGCGGCCCGTCGGATGCCCGGGTGCAGACGCTGAACGAGTGGACGCGGCCCGAACCGGCCTGCCACTCGGCCGGGAGACCGGCCGCGGCCGCGGCGAAGCCGTCGAGCAGTGTGGGCGGCAGCACCTCGGCCAGGCTGCCACGCCCTGCAGCCACGCGCCCCTCCTTGAGCACCGAGCTCAGATACAGGCGGTCGCGCGCCCGTGTGAGCGCGACGTAGAGCAGCCGCTTGGTCTCTTCGCGTTCGCGGGCCTGCGCATCCTCGTCGAACTCCGACACGAAATCGCCCACGGCCACCGACGCGGCGCCCGGCCCGGTGCCGCTGGCCTGTTGGGTGCCGATGCGGATGTGGTCGCGGCGATTCCCGGTGCCGCGCGCAAGGTTGACCAGGAAGACGACCGGAAACTCGAGCCCCTTGGCCGCGTGCACCGTCATCAGGTTCACGGCGTTGGTGGCGTCGAGCGAGGCATTGGACTCGTCGCCCACCGCCAGCCGGTCCAGATGCGAGGCGATCCGCCCCAGCGTGGCGTAGCCGCGGTTCTGGATTCGGCGCAGGAGCGCGCGGAACTTCTTGAGGTTCTCGCGCGCCTGCTGGAACCGCGCCCCCCGCAGCTCGATACCGTAGGCCGACTCGTGCAGGACGAGATCGATCAGCTCGGCCGGCGGCATCCGGTCGGCGCGCGCCCGCCACCGGGCGGTCGACGCGCGGGCGGCGGCGAGCCGAGCAGCGTCGGCGGCGTCGAGCGGCGGATCGGGCTTCCGCTGGTCGGCCGGGTCTGAAGACCCGGCCCCACGTATGGCGTCGGCGAGGCCCGGAGCCAACCGGCGGAGCGCCTCGTCGGACAGCCGGACGAAGCGCGAACGAAGGAACGCGGCGGCGCGCAGGTCGGAGAGCGGTTCAGCGAGGTACCACAGCAGCGCCAGCAGGTCCTTGATCTCGTCGGCGTCGAAGAATCCGAGCCCCTTGTAGACGTACGACGGGAGCCCGGCCAGCGCCAGCGCGTCCTCGAACTCGCGGTGGCTCTCGCGGGTCCGGAACAGGATGGCCACGTCGCCGGGACGGATGGGCCGCGCCACGCCGGTATCCCGATCGCGAACCGTGATGCCGTCCCGAACGAGCGCGGCGATCTCGGCGGCCACCGTGGCGGCGCACGTTTCGACATCGGCTCCGGCGATCAGCCCCAATGCATGTAGAGGCGAGCCTTCAGGTGCGCCTCTACTTGGCACCGGAAAGATGTCGTCCTCGCCGTAGGCAAACGCGTCGGTGCGTGCCGGGAGCTTGTCGATGTCGGCGCACACGTCGTTGACGAAGGACAGCAGCGCCGGAACCGAGCGGAAGCTGCGCGAAATCGAGCGGCGGACGTCGCCTCCCGGCCGCAGCTGCGCAATCGCGCGCCCGGCCTCGCCCAGCACGGCCACGTCGGCGTCGCGAAATCCGTAGATCGACTGCTTGCGGTCGCCGACAATGAACACCGTCGGCTCGAGCGGCCCCTGGTAGGCCAGCCCGGCGCCCTCGCCCCACGCGCGCACCAGCAGCGACACCAGCTCCCACTGCGCACGGCTCGTGTCCTGGAACTCGTCGACGAGCACGTGGTGATAGCGAGACTCGAGCCGGTATCGGCTCTGGGAGAACTCCTCCATCTGCCCCAGCAGCTTCAGCGTGTAGAGAAGCACGTCGGGGAAATCGAGCACCGCGTGCGCGTCGAGCGTCGCCCGATACTGGCGCTCGGCAATCGCGTACATCCGCCACACGCCGCGGGCGACGAGCGCATTCAAGTCGCGGCGATAGCTCGCGTAGGCGGTGACGATCGACGGAGCGTGTCCGATGACCAGATCGCGGTGCCGCTCGTAGTCGGCGGACGTCCTGAAGTCGCTCTTCTTCGCGACCATGCGGCTGCGCGGCTTGCCGTCCTGGGTCAGAAAATATCCGCGGGCGCGCGCGAACGCGGCGTGTACCGCCGCCGCGGCCGGGTCAGCGGTGTGGTCGATCGCGCTCAGATGCCGCGCCAGCAGCCGGAACTGCGAAATGGCGGGGCCCGAGCCGAGGAAGGCGGCGAGGCCACCGCGCATGCCCGCGAAGACGTCGCGCAGGGCCGACGCCCCGCGCGCGGCCACCGTGGCAACCGTCCACTCCGGCGGCCCCTGCGCCAGATAGCGCCGCAGCACTTCCGGCGCCACGAGCCGACGGCTCAAGAGCGCGGCCAGACCCGCTTTCGCCCGTCGATCGCCCAGCTGGGCGAACACCAGGGCCACGTTGTCATCCTCGCGCGCCACGGCCCGGCACGCACGCAGCGCGCGATCGAGCGATTCGTCGATCAGGCGCGGCACCTCGGTCTCCTCCGCCATCGAGAAGCCGGGGTCCAGATCGGCCTCGAGCGGGAACTCGCGCAGCAGCGAGAGGCAGAAGGCGTCGATGGTGCTCACCGCGATGTCGCCGGTGCGGTCGCGCAGCTCGCGCCAGCGCGTCGCCGGAATCTCCCCGCGGTCGGCGGCGACGCGCAGCGACGACAGGATGCGGTCGCGCATCTCGGTGGCCGCCTTGCGTGTGAAGGTGACGGCAAGGATGTGGGCCGGATCGACCCCGGCCTTCAGCAGGTTCAGGTAGCGGTCCACCAGGACGCGCGTCTTGCCGGTGCCCGCCGACGCCTCGAGCGCGACGTTGAAGCGCGGGTCGACGGCCCGCTCGCGCGCCGCCCGGTCGCGCGCGTCGATGCGCGACTCGAGGGAGTCGTCGCCCTCGTCGAACGGCAGCCGCGGGTCGCTATTCATCCTCGATGTAATCCTTGCGGCAGACCGACCCGTAGGCGCAGTAGCGGCACCAGCGTTCCTCGTACGGCTTGGCCGGGAACTCGCCATGGGCGATGCCGTCGAGCACCTCGTGCAGGCGCGAGCGAGCGTCGTCCAGCGCCTCCTGGGCCTTGGCCGCATCGTCGTCCGCATCCACCACGGGCACGAGCGTCCGTTTCCGGCCCCCGAGTGCCACGTAGGCCGCCTCGTGCACCGTCCACGGCTGACCGTCGCGCGCGCGGAGCGATTCCTGGGCGCACATCGCGTAGACCGGCACCTGCAGCGCGCGCCTGGCGTCGGGCTCACTGCCGGACTTGTAGTCGATGACGCGGAGGCGCCGGCCGGGCAGCAGGTCGATCCGGTCGGCCACGCCGTTCAGCCCCACCTGGGAACCCTCGGGACCGAGCGCGAAGCCGCCATCGAACCGGTGCTCGAGCCAGCGCTCGACCACCGGCTCCGGCGGGCGCTCGACTTCCTGTGCCAGGACGATGTCGATGAGCCCGGTGGAAATCGCCGTCCCGAACAGACGAGCGCGCTCGAGGGCCGCATCGGCGTCGCCGAGCGCCTGCAGCAGCGGCTCGGCCACGGCGGCCGCCACCTCGCGCGCGCGATCGAGCGTCTCGGCGGTAATGGGGCCAGCGCCGGTGCGATCCCAGGCCTCGAAGAATTTCTGCATCACCTCGTGGATGAACCGCCCGCGCGCACGGGGCGAGGGGGCCGACTGATCGTCGGGCGGCTCCTCGGCGCGCAACACGTCGGCGGCGAAGAACTTGAACGGGCAATCGAGGTAGCGCTCGAGCGACGTCAGCGAGTAGACCCGGGCGCGATGGCCGTCGGTGGCGCCGCGGAAGCGCGGCTCGGACTGCCCGCGTGCGGCCAGGCGCAGGTCCGCCCACGCCCGCGCACCAGCGTCGAGGGCCCGCGGGTCCACGGGGTCGAGCCCGAGCGCCTCGTGCTCGAAGACACGTCCCGTCGCAGGAGCGTCCTCGACGGCGTCGAGGGCGGCACGCGCGAGCTCGTCGAGGAGCGACGAGGCGCTGACGAGCGCGTCCGATTCGAGGGCGAACGTGGACACCGCGAGCCGTTTCCGGGGGAGCCGCAGCAGATCGGCAAATTCGGCGCGGACGCCGTCGAGCCGTAGCGTGTCGGAGGGCCAGCCCAGTTCGCGCAGCACCGACGGCGAATAGAAGATGCTGCGCCGCGCCAGGTCGGGCCACTCGCCTTCGACCAGGCCGGCCAGCTGCACCTCGTCGAATTCGCCGAAGCGCGCGCTGGCGCTGTCGAGCAGGTGGACACCGGCCTCGGCGGTGCGAGGCGCGAAGGTCTGTGCTTCGATCCAGCGCCGGCAGATGGCGGCCGTGTCATCGAACTCCACCGGGGTGGCGTCGAAACGGGCGTAGGCGTCGCGCAGCGCGGTCAGGGTGCCGAGGAGCGCCGCCCGCGCCCGCAGCTGCCTCGCCCGCAGCGGATCGTCCGGACCCGGCGACGCCTCGTGGACGGTGATGAAGACGATGAGCGACCGGAGATGCTCGGCGACCGGCGCCGGGCTCCGCAGCGGATCGAGCGCCGATGCGATTCGCGCGAGCACCCGGCCGGCCCTTGCGGTGGCCTCCAGCTTCGAGCGCGAGGCGGATCGTTCGGTCCACGCGTCCACCAGCGGCTGCAGCGAGGACAGCTGCCCCAGGTAGCCGTGCTCGGCGAGCGCCCGGTCGAGCGCGGCCACGTCTGCCGCGGCGAGCCGCTCGCCGTCGGCTTCGAAACGAAAGTGCGGCGATCCCAGGAGCGCGCTTGCGGGGCCGCGGGCGAAGCCGGTGGCGACGGCCGAGCAGACGAGGTCGAAGGCGGCCGCCCAGGATTCGGCGGCAAGCGGGAGCGCGTCGAACATCTGACACGGCACGCCCGCGGAGCGCAGCACTTCGCGCGTCACGTAGACATACGGCAGCGGCGTCCGCACGACGAGCGCCGCGCGCTCGAGGCGATCGAGCGAGCCGCGCCGCACCGCTGCCTTGACCCGGCGCGCGAACCCCGCGACCTCCTCTTCGCGATCGCGCGCCACGTGCATCAGCGCGCCGTCAGCCGGCACCTGTCCCCCTCCGCCAAGGCTACGGGGAACAAGCAGCACGGGCGAGGACGCGTCGGAGGCGTCGCCCTCGCGAACCTCGTCGAGCCCGGGCAGCAGGTGATGCAGGCGTTCGTGGAGGTCGCCGGCCAGGGCGGTGTCCGTCACCACGACGTCGAGCCAGGCGAGCGCCGGCAGACGGGCCAGCAGATCCCAGTCAGCGGGCCACAGGCCGTAGCGGTCGCTCGAGCGGTCGCCCACGGCCACGACCACGTGGCGGTACGGCCGAGGGGCGGGCGACGCGACGAGCCGCGCGCGCAGCACGTGCTCGTCAGCGCCCGCCTCGGCCTGCCGCGCCTCGAGCTCGCGGAAGGCCGCGGCGAGAAACCGGGTCTGCCGCACCAGCCGCTCGGCGCCGCGGTCGTCGGCGGCGCCGGGCTCGAGCTTCCCGAGCGTGAGCCGCTCGAACGTGTCGACGTCTTTCTGGTAGCGCCCGAGCGCGTCGTAGAACCGGAGCGCCTCGGCCACCAGCCCCGGCCGCAGCCGGAACGGCGGTTCGTAACCCGCGTCGCGCGCGGCACGGCAGGCCACCATCGCGAGGGCCTCTCGCTCGGTGTCGCGCAGCACGGGCTGACGGATGTCGAGCCGCTCGCCGAGGCGGAAGACCAGTTCGTCGGCGGTGGCAAAGTCTGGCAGGACGACGGCTTCGCGCCCGCCGTCGAGGACGGTGGCTTCGATGGTGCGCACGAGCTGCGCGGCCGCGGCGCGCGTAGGGACGACGACGAGGCGGTCGCGCGCGTCGAGCGGCGAGCCGCCCGTCGCCAGCCCGACCATCGCACGGCGGAACGCCTGGAGGTCCGGCACGCGAACCAGGCGTGTCGTGCGCGGGGTGATCACTTCAGACGGGGAAGCTCCAGCAGATCCTGAATTCCCTTTTGTGCTTGCGACAGCATCAGCAGCGCGCCGGCCGCGGCCGACGACGCTTCCCAGGCACGTGCCACGTTACCAGATGACACGGCTTCCGCGCGCCCCTTCGCGGCGTTTTCGGCGAAGCGCCAGGCGCCGACCAGCATGCTGTGGGTGCCGCGCAGGTCCTCGGGCACCTCGATCCGTTCGAGCCGCTCGGCTCCGCCCGTCAAGCGCGACCGGAGCGACTGCAGCGTACCGAGCGGGGGCCCGTCGAGCCGGCGGATCGCTTCGAGCTGCGGCTGCGACTTGACCAGGCTGAGCAGCTCGCCGCCCACCAGGCGCTGATAGTCGCGATAGAGCGCCTGCCGGAGCACCCACTGGTCACGGAGCAGGCGGAGACGGCGGGCATCCCCGAGGCTGGCCTCGATCGACGCGCGCAGCGACTCGACGATCTCCGGCCGGCGCTGGCCGAGCTTCACGTCCTCGCGCACCAGCCGGTCCATGGTTTTTTCGACGCCGGTAATACGGGCCCGTCCCGCTTCGCGCGTCGCACGCTGCGTCAGCTGCTGCGCCAGGCGGCTGTATTTGCGGTCGATCTCGAAGTCCGAGCGGATCCGCGCTTCGATCGAGGCGCGCGTCGCCGTCAGCGCGGTGCCCACGAGGCCGGCGCCGTTCTCGTTCACCATCACCAGCGCGCTCTGGAGGAGGGCGACGCGATCCGTCGCGTTCGGCGTCATCGCGGCGAGCCGCAGCACCTGATCCAGCTGCTCGCGCTGCGAGGGCATCCCCAATACCGGCTCCAGCGGCACGGCGGGCGCCGAGGCCACGAGCGCCACGTCGAAGTTGGTGGCGCCGCCGGCACTCCGCAGGTTGGCGATCGACTCGTCGATGATTGCGACGATCTCGCGCACCTCGTCCTGGCGGTAGCCGTGGTGCTGGTTGGGCCACTCGGCCAGCGCGGCGCGTGCCCGGGTGGCGAGGGCCAGCGCCTGTGCACGGTTGGTGCTGAGCGCGATGTCGTTCAGCACCTTCGCCACCTCGTTGTTGAGGATGGCGAAGTCCTCGTCGCCCTTCGTGTCGGCGTAGTGCTGATAGCGCGCCGACTCTGAATACCGGTCGGTGCGCGGCCAGTCCACCGACGCGGCCAGAATCCACACCACCTGCAGGCGCGGTTCGTTCGGGGAGCCGCCGACCGGCATCGAGAACACCACGCGGTCCTGCACGCGGGTGAATTCGCCGTAGCTGACCAGGGCGCTGCCGTCCTTCAGGAACAGGCGGAACAGCGTGGCGTCGGTGGCGGCCTGCGCCGAGACGGCACATGCCCAAATCACCATCGCGGCGAGCAGTCGCAGCCTAGCGCGCATCGGCCAGAAGGCCATCATTGTACTCTCGGCCCCTCGCCGTTCAGGGGATAGGGGCCCCAAAACGCCCGTCCGCGCCTCCAATGTGGAAAAGCTGTGGACGGGTCGTGCAAATCCTGTGGAGAAGCTGACGACGAAGAAATATTTATGGCCGGATCGTGGCGGAGATCTGTCGTCCGGCGGCATGTGGACGGCGCCTTCGCGGCGCGTTTCGCTTGATCATTCCGCGCACCCGCGTAGGATCGAGCGCTCGACCCGACTTACCCAGCCACCACACACGTGACCGTTCATTGTTTCGAAGAATTCATCGGCGACCGTGCCTTCGTGATCGAAGTCATGGATGCCGGCAACCGGTGGCGTGCCCAGTTGCGGCGGCGCCCCGGGGTTCCCACGGCCATGATGCCGTTCTACGGCGAGTCGCCGGCCGAAGCGGCGCACCGGTTGATCGACTGGATGCGTCGCGCCCACGAGCGTCAGCTGGCGGTCGCGCCCCGGGTCTGACCGGGGAACCCCTGGTGCGTTGAAGACCGCGGCGCGATACTGGTAGCTCGTCCAAGGAGAGCGCGATGGCGAGCTTCGTCGAGTGGGAAATCGAAGGCGTCGAGTTCGTGAACTGCAGCTGCGCCTGCGGCTGCCCCTGCCAGTTCAATTCGCTGCCCACTCACGGCCACTGCCACGCGCACACCTTCGTGCACATCGAGCGTGGCCGCTACGGCGACGTGACGCTGGACGGCTTCTCTCTGGGCTTCCTGGCCGCATGGCCCGGACCCATCCACATGGGCAACGGAACCTACCGGGCCGTGGTGGACGAGCGCGCCGATCCCCGGCAGCGCGCCGCACTCGAGGCCATCGCTCACGGGCGCGACACCGAGCCCGGCACGCTCGTCTTGCAGGTCTTCTCGACCACGGTCACCAAATTCCTGCCCACGGTCTACGCTCGCATCGACCTGTCGATCGACATCGAGGAGCGCACCGCCTCGCTGCGCGTGCCGGGCGTGTGCGAGAGCACGGCGGCGCCGATTCGGAACAAGAAGACTGGCGCCCCGCAGCGCGCGCGCGTGACACTCCCCGCCGGCTTCGAATTCACCGAAGCGGAATTCGCGGCCGGGACGACCACGGCGACGGGAGACATCGCGCTCGATTTCCACGAGACCCACGCGCATCTGGCGCGGGTGCACTGGTCCACGCACGGCGTAGTCCGCTGACCGCCGAGGCGGCCCCTACGTACTGCTGGACCAGCGCGCGATGTATTCACGCGCGTTGAATTTCTTCGACGTGCTCGCAAACGACATCCAGCGGATGGTGCCGGTGACCGGGCGCTCCGGCCACGGCCGATCGTGCTTGCCCCCGATCGCCCAGGCGATGTTGGCATAGCCGTTGGGATCGCGCCCGTCGAGCAGGTAGCGATCGTTCAGCACCACGGCCAGGTCGAACGCCTCGTCCGGCCGTCGCGTCCACTCGAGGATCTTCTTCGCCCAGTACATCCGCACGTAGCCGTGCATCCAGCCGCTCTCGACCATCTGGCGCTGCGCCGCGTTCCACAGCGGGTCGTGCGTCTCGGCGGCTTCGAGCTGATCGGCGGTGTAGAGCACCGGGCGGCGATCGCGCGCGTGACGGCGCAGCGTCCGCAGCGCCCACGGTTCACAGGCGTCGAGGCTGTCGTAGCGCGGGTTGAAGGCGACGTAGTTCACCGCCAGCTCGCGGCGGACTATGAGCTGCTCCACGAACGCGTCGGTCGCGGCGTGCGAGCCGCCGGCGTCCAGCACCGCGCGCGCCACCTCACGCGGGCCGAGCTGGCCGAAGTGGAGGTACGGGGACAGGCGGCTGGTGCCGTCGTGCTCGGGATGGTTGCGGTCCTCGCCGTACGCGTCGAGCCGCCGGCGCACGAAGGCCCGCAGACGACGGAGCCCTTCGGCGCGGCCACCCGTCTCGCCGCTCACGGGGCTCACGGACCGATCGCACGGAAACCCGTCGAGCACGTCGAGCGACGGGCGCAGGTGCGCCACCCCTCGCGGCAGGCGCCAGCGGATCGCCGCGCGTGGTGATGGGGGCTCGACCAGGAACTCGCGGAGGCGCGCGTGAATGCGCGGCCGAATCGTCCGCGCGGCGTACTGCTCCTTGAGCAGCAGCGCCGACGGCACCACGACATCGGCGTCCACGGTCCAGAGCGGCACGCGCAGCGCGCGAGCGACGGTGTGACGCCATCCGTCGGCCTGGCGCAGGGGGCTCTCGTCGCCGACGACGAGCGCGGGCTTCACGCCGGTCAGGAACCGCAGCAACGCGTGATCCGGCGATCGACGCAGCACGAACCCGACGCCGCGCCGCGCGAGGCCCTCCGCCAGCTCGGGCAGCCCCTCGACGAGAAACCGGTAGTGCCGCAGGTTGGCGCGCTCGACGAACGCGTGCAGACCAAAGAACACGACCACCGGCTTCTTCAGCGCGTTGCCGGCCTCGATCGCGACGTCGAGCGCCGGATTGTCGGCGGCCCGTTGCGCGCGGTGCATCCAGTACACGACGCAGCGGCCGTCGGGATCCGGCGCACCGGAGCGGCGCACGCGGACGCGGGGATCGCGCTCGAGCGCCTCAAACATGATTGCGGAGCATCAGCTCCTTCGGATGCGGCTGCAAGTAGACCTGGTCGAGCAGATAGCTCACGTCGTGGTGGCGAGCGTGGTGCACGATCAATGTCAAGGGCACGACGAGCGGAACCAGGCCCCGGCCGTAGTCGGCAATCGTGGCGGCCAGCTCGCGGCGCGAGCCGGCATCGGCGGCGTCGAAGTAGCCGGCCATGTGCTGCAGGACGTTCACGTGACGGCCGCGCGTGGCCGGCACGGCCAGCGCCTCCATGAAGCCGGTCGCGTACTGCTCGAACAGCGTGCGGGCGACGCGCCCTTTGGCGCCGGCCACCAGCCGGCCGAGGCGGGCGTACGCCGCCGGGGCGTGCGCGAGCAGCTGGAGTTTGTGCCGGGCGTGAAAGCGCATGAGATCGCCGGCGCGCGGCGGGGCGGCGCCCAGCTCGCGCAGCCGCCGGTAGGCGAACACGCGCTCGATGAACGCTTCGCGCAGTTTCGGATCGGCCAGCCTTCCTTCTTCTTCGAGCGGCAGCAGCGGGTGCGCGTCGGCAAGGCTCGCGGCGAAGAGACCGCGGCCGGAGCGCGTACCTGCTCCCGATTCGCCGTAGACCTTCACGCGAAACAGGCCGCAGGACGGCGAGTCCTTCTTGAGCACGTAGCCGTCGAGATCGAGCGACGCCAGCTGCCGGACGCGCGCGGCGACAGTCTTCTCGAGCTGCATGGTGACGTCGCGCCTGGTGCGGACCGTCACCAGCCGCACGTCATCATGGTCTCGCACGAGCCGCATCGCCTCGCGCGGCGTGCCGAAACCGGCCTCGACTTCGGGGCACACCGCCACCCACTCGACGAACGGTCCGAGCTGATCGGTGAGGAACGGATGCCGCTTGTGCCCGCCGTCGTAGCGGACTTCGTTTCCGAGCAGGCAGGCCGACACGCCCAGACGAAGCGTGCCGGCCTGCCCTTGGGCACTCGATATCACATCGGGAATGCTACCGCGTGCGTGTCAGCGAGACGGGCGCCCGTTCTCACGCGACACTTCGCGCACGAGCTCGGCCACGTCGCGCTCCCGCCCCGTCCAGGCCAGATCGGCCTGCGCGATGATGCCCACGCAGCAGCCCTGCGCGTCCACCACCGGCACGCGACGGATCTGGTGGCTTTCCATCATGTGCATGATGTCGGGAATCGGCGTGTCAGCGGTCACCGAGAGGACCGGCTGCGACATGTACTGCTCGGCCGTGTGCGCCATCGGGTTCTTGCCGTCGGCGACCACGCGGCAGACGATGTCGCGATCGGTAATCACGCCGACCAGCCGCTCGGCGCGATCCACCACGGGGATCTCGCCGCAATCGTTCTGCACCATCAGCTTTGCCACCTGGTCCAGCGTCGCCGTTGCCGTGCAACAGGACGGTCCGGTGGTCATGACGTCTCGCGCCAGTGTTGCCATTACTCCTCCTCATGGGCTTGGGGCTTGGGGCCTGGGGCTTCAGGCTTAGGGTGCAAGTTGTGTTCCCCTACACTGAAGAGCATGCCCGGCCCATTTCCGATCGAGCCGCCAGTCGAGCCGATGCTGGCCAAGCTCACCGAGGAGCTGCCCGCCGAGGCCAGCGGGTTCTTGTTCGAGCCGAAGTGGGACGGCTTCCGCGCCATCGTCTTCCGCGGCGGCGGCGACGTCTTCATTCAGAGCCGCGACCTGCGGCCGTTGGATCGCTACTTTCCCGAGCTGCACGACACGTTCCTGGCGTCGTTGCCGGACGGCTGCGTGGTGGACGGCGAGATCGTCATCGCCACGCCAGACGGCCTGGACTTCAACGCGCTGCAGATGCGCCTGCATCCCGCGGCGTCGCGCGTGGCGAAGCTGGCGCGCGAGTGCCCGGCTGCGTTCGTGGCCTTCGACGTGCTGGCGGCGAACGGCGAGGACCTGCGCGAGGCGCCGCAGGAAGAGCGGCGCAGGCGTCTCGAAGGCCTCCTGGCGGGCGTGGGCGAGCCGATTCACCTGACGCCGATGACGCGCGATCGGGCGGTCGCGGCCGAGTGGCTGCAGCGCTTCGAAGGCGCCGGCCTCGACGGCGTGATGGCCAAGCCGTTCGCCGGCACGTATCAGCCCGGCAAGCGGGCCATGCTGAAGATCAAGCACGCGCGCACCGCGGACTGCGTGGTGGCCGGCTTCCGCTGGCACAAGGCGGGGCACGGCGAGCTGATCGGCTCGCTGCTGCTCGGGCTCTACGACGACAAGGATCGCCTGCACCACGTGGGCGTGACGTCGTCGTTCACGATGGCGGCGCGGCGGGCGCTGGCGCAGGAGCTGGCGCCGCTGCGCGAGCACGCCCTCGAGGGGCACCCGTGGCGCGAGTGGGTGGAGGCTCAGGCGGCAATGAGCGGCACGCGGATGCCCGGCGGGCAGAGCCGCTGGAGCGCGGGCAAGGACCTGTCGTGGGAACCGTTGCGGCTCGAGCGTGTCTGCGAAGTGAAGTACGACCACATGCAGGGTGACCGCTTCCGCCATGCGGCGGTGTTCGAGCGCTGGCGCCCCGACCGGCAGCCGCGCGACTGCCGCTACGACCAGCTCGAGGTCACGACTCCGTACGAGCTCGCGAAGGTCTTCGGCGCGGGATAGCGCCGTCCGCGGGCCATTCGCCCTTCGGCCAGTCGTTCACGTCCTCGTCCGGGTCGAGCGCCTCCTGCGCGGGACGCGCCGTCTCTGGCACGTGCTGCAGGTTGACCCGGATACGCGTCCACGTGCGGAAGCGCCCGCGCATCGCATCCACCAGCACATCGGCCGGCTCGAGGTGCGCGGCCGCGTCCGGATGCCGCGCCTTCCAGCGTTCGAGGCCGGCTAATGCCTCGTCCTTTTCGCGCGCCCGCCCGATCTCGATCAGGGGGTGCTTCGGCACGCGGCGCGGTGCGTGGCTGCCGGTCTTCAGACCGGCTCGTTTTGAAGGCGCCACGCGTGGCGCCTCGCCCGCCTGCTTGCGGTAGTGCGGCGGCCACGGCGCGTCGCCCAGCCCTTCCTTCTCCTGTCGGGCCGACAGCTCGAGCAGCGCGTCGAGCGTCGCGGGGTGCGCATCGATGTCGCGATGGCGATCGCCGACGGCGGCAAAGCGCGCCGGCATCGTGGCCAGCGTGAAGTCGGCCGGCTCGCAGGCCTCCACTTCGTCCCACGCCAGCGGCGCCGATACCCGGGCGTCCGGCTTGGGCCGCACCGAGTAGGCGGCCGCCACCGTGCGGTCCTTCGCGTTCTGGTTGTAGTCGAGGAACACGCCGTGCCGCTCTTCCTTCCACCACTTGCTGGTGGCGAGCGCCGGCGCACGCCGCTCCACCTCGCGCGCGAAGGCCAGGGCGGCGCGACGCACCTGGGTGAAGTTCCATCGCGGCTCGAGGCGCACGTAGACGTGCATGCCGCGCGATCCGGACGTCTTGGGCCAGCCGGTGAGGCCGAGGTCGGCCAGCGTCGCGCGCACCACGGCGGCCACCTCGCGCACCTGGCTCCAGGTCACACCCGGCACCGGATCGAGATCGATCCGCAGCTCGTCGGGATGGTCGAGGTCCTCGGCGCGCACCGGATGCGGGTGCAGCTCGAGGCAGGCGAGGTTGGCCATCCAGGCCAGCGACGCGGCGTCGCGCGGCACCACTTCGTGCGCCGTGCGGCCCGACGGGAACTTGAGCTCGACGACCTCCACCCACGGCGGCCGCGACTCTGGCGCGCGCTTCTGGTAAAACGACTCGCCGTCGATGCCGTTGGGGAAACGCAACAGCATGTTCGGCCGGCCGCCGGCCGCGCGGAGAGCGCCATCCGCGACGGCGAGGTAGTAGCGGACGACGTCGAGCTTGGTGTGGCCGGCCTGGGGAAACAACACCTTGCGCGGGTTCGACACCTGCACCTCACGGCCGGCGAGGTTCAAGATCTCGTATTCGGCGGGCGGCGCCACCGCCCAAGCTTAGATCGCCGCACGCTGCCGCTCGCGTGCAGGCCGGCGCGGTTCGTGCAGCGACGAGGGCATGAGGCGGACCTCTCTCCTTCAGCTGGCCGGCGCCGTTTTTGCAACGCTTGCGCTGCAGGCGTGCGACGACGGCCTCGCGTCGACGCCGCCGGCGCCACTCGCGGTTGTGGAACCGGTCGCGCTTGGCGGCCTCAAGCCCGAGACGCTCACCCTGCCCAACTCGGAGAGCTCGGTAAAGTTTGCCGTCATCGGCGACAGCGGGCGCGGCACTCAGCCGCAGCTCGACGTGGCAGCGCAGATGGTGCGCTTCCACGAGCGCTTTGCGTTTCCGTTCGTCATCATGGTCGGCGACAACCTCTACGAGGGCCCGGCCACGCCCGACGACTACCGGGTGAAGTTCGAGGAGCCGTACGCGCCGCTGCTCGCCGAAGGTGTGCAGTTCTTCGCGGCACTCGGGAACCACGACGACCCCAGGGAGATCGACTACGAGCACTTCAATATGCGCGGACGGCGCTACTACCGCTTTGCGCCGCCGGGAAATCTGGTGGCGCGCATCACCACGCCGGTCGCCTTCTTCGCGCTCGACTCGACGTACCTCGACAGCGCGCAGCTGGCGTGGTTCGACGCCGAGCTCGCGGCGTCGCCGGCCGACTGGAAGATCGTCTTCCTCCATCATCCGATCTACACCTCCGGCCGCTACCGTGCGTCGGCTTTCGTGAACCGCTCCACGCTCGAGTCCATCTTCCTTCGCCGGCACGTGAGCGTGGTCTTCTCTGGACACGAGCACATCTACCAGCGGACGACGCTGCAGAACGGCATTCAATACTTCATCAGCGGCGGCGCGGGCTCGCTGCGCCCTGGCGACGGGACGCCGGCGCCGTACATCGCCCGGACCTACTCGGCCGACTATCACTTCATGCTGGTGGAGATCGAAGGCGACGCGCTGAACTTCCAGGCCATCTCACGAACCGGCGAAACGATCGACGCCGGACGGCTGCGGCGCGACTCGGCGCACCAGACTCGCACGCTCACACGGGCGGACACGGCGGCCCCTCGCTGATCAGGCGGACGCGCATTTTGAACGCATCCACCCATCCGGCTACGGGTCTCACGTCGCTGAACAGCCCGCGCTCCTGATCGAAGCGGGCGGCGCGAAAGAGATCGGCGATGTCGTCGTCGGTCAGCCGCTCGAACAGCCGCGCGGCCAACTGACGGCCCGCCTCGCCAACCCGCACGTCCTGGAAGGTGGCCCCACTGTACGGAAGGTGCCGCATCGTGATCCGGCACCGCACCCGGTCGGACCAGATGGTGGACGTCCGCCAGCGCCGCAGGTTGACCTTCCGCGGGCCGAAGGTGGCTCCGAGGTCCTGAAGCAGCATGCGCGGGGCGTCGCAGGCCGTCGCCTCCGGCCAGTCGCGCCGGTCGCACACGAGGCGCTGGTTGTCGGCCTTGTTGTCCCAATGCGCGAGGAACACGGCGACGAGGCGCAGCGCGTCCACCTGCGCGCGAGGGGCGCCGCCGTTCGACGGATTGATGCGACCGAGCTCGGGGAACGCCCAGCCTTCCTGCGTGGCGGTCTCGATGGGCCACGCCTCGTACTTGCGCTCCAGGGCCACCCACTCGTAGTCGTGGAAGCCGTCGTAGTCGATGACCTTCTCGTAGACGCCGCTGACGCGAATCGACTGCACCGCTTTGGACGTGGCGAAAGGCTCGAGCGGGCATCCATAGCAGCGCAAGCGGTGAACGAGTGTGATCTCGTCGGCCGCGAAGCCGAGGGCTCGCAACAAACGCGTGGCCGCGGCCTCGGCAGGAATCTCGGCTCCCTTGCCGTACTTGATGCGGACCTCTTCGCCGGTATCGAGGAGGCAGTTGAACTTCGGAGTCGTGCCGTTCAGCCGCTTCAGCACGAACCGGCACGAGAGCTCCTCGATGACGGGGCTGGCCGGCAGATCCGTGTGGGCGGTACCACGGGCCGGCTCGCGCCAGACCTGCGCTCTGGCAATGGCATCGAGGCGCTCCTCGCTGGAAACGACGCGCGCTGCCGGGTGCCGGACCGGAGCAGTCGCGGTGGCGACGGGTGAGGATGGCGGCTCCGACGACCGCAGGTTTCGCCCTTGAAACCACATCGTGGCTGCAATGGCCAGCAGGGCCGTGAGTACCCCGAGCGAGGCGCGACGCATACCCCTGCGTGTGCAAGCTGTGCGCCCGCATCCTGCCGAGGTGGCGTCTCAAGCCCGGCTGCGCGGTTGTAGACTTCCCCTCGCACGTAGAGGCGGACCTTCAGGTCCGCCTGGAGGGATGTATGACTCGAAGCGTCCTCGGATTCCTGTGCGGAGTGATGGTCTCGATCGCGGTGGTGGCCGCGCAGAACCCCGGCCCCACGGCGGCCCGGCCGGATCCCAACAGCGTCAAGATGGTGGGCGACCGCTTCAAGCCCCTCGCCTACGCTGAAATGAGCGCCCCTCAAAAGAAGATGTTCGAGAACCTGATCTCGGGCGAACGCCGCGGTGCCTCCGGCCCCTTCAACGTGCTGCTGCGCAGCCCGGAGATGGGCGACCTGGCGCAGCAGTTCGGCGCGTCGATGCGCTTCCACTCGTCGATCCCGTCGAAGCTGAACGAGCTGGCGATCATCACCACGGCGCGGCACTGGACGTCGCAGTACGAGTGGTACGCGCACCGGCAGGCGGCTCAGCGAGCAGGATTGAGTCAGGCCATCATCGACGCGATCGCCGCCGGCAAGCGGCCGTCGGGCATGGCGCCCGAAGAAGAGGCGGTCTACAACTTCGTGAACGAGCTGCTGACCACCAAGCAGGTGAGCGACGCAACGTTCAAGGCGGCCAAGGACAAGTTCGGCGAGCGCGGTGTGGTGGATCTGATTGGCGTGAGCGGCTACTACCAGCTCGTGTCGATGCTGCTCAACGTGGACCGCTATCCGCTGCCCGAGGGCACGGCACCCGAGCTGAAGCCGCTGCGGTAAGGCGCGGCCCGCACACTACGCGGACCGCGCAACAGTATCTGGCAAACCGCCTTAACGGCGGTTCGCCATTAGAAGTCGACCTGCACGTTGAAGCGCATGAACCGCGGCAGCAGTACCGCCGTGGGCTGCATCCACCGCGCCCCGTTCGTCGCCGGGTCGTACACGGTCTCGTAGGTCGTCGCCGTGTTGGCGTTCATCAGGTTGTAGATGTCCATGCCGACGTTGGTCCTGTACTTGCCGAATCGCACGACCTTGGCGATGCGCATGTCCACGTTGTTGATACGATCGCCATAGACCTGCCCCGGCAGGATGAGGTTCACGTCCTGCGTGGCCAACCCGGTGGCCAACGGTCGTCCGGTGGCCGTCAGGAACTGCGCGGCGGTCATGCGATAGGTCGCCGTGCGCGAGGCGCCGTTCGTGCCAGGGTCGGCGCCGGGCTGCGCGTTGGCCTGCGACCGGAAGATGGCGCTGACCAGGACGTCGGCCTTGGGCACCGTGTAGGCGGCGAGGCCGCGCACGCTCGTCAGGAAGGGCTCCGCGCGATCGCAGGCCTTCACTCCGTCGACGACGCCCACGGCGATCACTGGCACCGCGGCCGTTCCGAGCGTCGGAGCCATTTCCCTACCGAACCGTGAGTTGTACATGTCGCAGGTGTCGGCCACGCCGCGCCCTGTGCTCGTGCCGCCCTGCAGGCTCAAGCCGTTCTTCATGCGCGCGTTGACCGAGATGTCCACGCCATGCCAGTAGTGGGTCTCGCCGCCGAAGTCCTCGGTGGTGGTGTAGTACGAGTCGGTGGCGCCAAGGGCCTTGAGCGTGTTGCGCGTCAGGAACGTGACCGGATAGCCGCCGCCGTTCGGCAAGCGGGAATCCTGTGGCGCGATGAGCGTGACTTCGTCGTAGTCGGCCGCCGTAAGCGCCCGGTTGTGCGTGGTGAAGAAGTTGCTCCACATGCGGCGGTTGTAGGTGACCTCCACCGCGACCTGCGGCGCGATCTGCTGCTGCACGCCGCCGCTGATCTGCCAATCGCGATTGCGAGTGCCCCAGCCCTCGAGCACCTTCGGATTGACGGTCGTGGTCTGGTTGAACGACCCCCAGTTGAGGGCCGACCACACACCGCACTCGCCGTTGGCTGCCGAATTCAGGAAGTCGCACTGTGCTACGTAATCGCCGCGCCCGGGGGTGCCTGCCGGAAGGTTGGCACCGTCCGACCACGAGCGATTGATCGAGGTCACGAGCGTCGATCCCGCGTTGCTGATGGTGTACGCGTCGCCCGTCCACGCGCCCTGCAGGTACTGCCCCGCGTTCACCTTGAGCGCCGTTTTGCCAGTGCCGAACACGTCGTAGGCGGCACCGAACCGCGGCGTGATGTCCTTGTACCCCTTCACGCCGTCGGTGCGCGGCAGCAGGAACGGACCACCGAACTGGTTGTCGGCGATGATGCCGTTCTCGCCCGCCGGCGCCCAGCTCCTGGCCGTCTCGAACCGCAACGCGGCCTGGACCGTCAGCCGCTCACGCGTCCACTGGTCCTGGACGTACACGGCGTTGTATTGGAGGCTGTTGCTGGTCTCGTTGGTGCCCACGCGCTGCGACAACTGAGTCGGCACGCCGTTGTTGAAGCGGTAGCTGACCTGCTGGCCCACGTAGGTGGTGTTCTTCGCGTTCATGTAGCCCGCCTGGTAGCCCCACTTCATGTTGTGGCTGCCCGAGACGTATGACATCGCGCCGCGCCATGTGGCGTGCTTCTGATTGCTCGACGGCGCGGGATTGAAGCCGCGATAAATGAAGTTGGCGTTCGGCACGCGGGTGAGAGTGCCCGTGGACGGATCGATGAAGCTGCCAGTGGACTGCTCGGTGACGGGAATGAAATCGGTCAGCACCCCATATGGCCGGGGATCACCGTTGTCGGTGTAGAACGCCGAATAGCCGGTTTCGAGCAGCAGCTTGTTCGAGAAGGGCGAGGTCCAGGACCCCTGCATGATCTTCGCGGGTGCGTCCCAGATGCTGCCCGACTCGGGCGACACGGTGGCCGTGCCCGGCGTCACGCCAGGGCCGGAGGCCGTCCAGCCGTCGCCGGGTCCGCGGCACTGATCACCGCCGTCCTTGTAGGCGCCGCCGCTGCAGTTCTTCGTGTAGTCGATGTAGAACCCGAACTTGTTCTTCTGCGTGGCCTGCCAGGTGAGGCGCACGGCGTTCAGCGTCTTGGACGTGGAGTTGCGGACGCTCGGGCTGTCGGCTTTCACCCACCACCAGGAGTTCGGGTCTCCCGCGTTCTTGTTGGCGTACAGGTTCTGCTGCTCCTGATACGTGCCGATGGCGCGCGAGTTGCCGAAGAACCACACGCGGTCCTTGAGAATCGGTCCGCCGATGGCGATGTTGGCGTCGTAGCTCTTGATGAGCGCGGGCTGGTCGCCGAATCCAAGCGACTTCAGGTGGTCGTCGATGTTGCTCGACTGCCCCCACTTGCCAGCCCAGCTCGTAAAGCCGGTGCCGCTGAAGGTGTTGCCGCCGGTCTTCGGGATGATGTTGAAGGCCGGACCGCCGCGGTCGGCTTCGCCGAGGCCGCCCGAAATGGCGACCTGCACTTCCGACGAGTTCGACATGTCGTAGAGGTAGCCGGACACGCCGCCGCCGTTGCCCGGCGCACCGACGTTCATGCCATCGAGCTGGATGAGCCCCTCGGTGTTGCGTCCGCCGCGCGCGGAGAAGAAGTTGTTGATCGTTGCGGCGCCGCCACCGAAGCCCGTGGCCTGAATCGCCGGAATGGCCGCGATGTAGTTGCCGTAGCTGCGCGACGCCGGAAGCGCGCGCACGATATCGCCGTCGATGGTCATCTGCTGGCGCGCGGTCTGCACGTCCACGACCGGCGATTCGCCGGTGACCGTGATGGACTCCTCGAGTCCGCCCACTCGCATCTCGGCGCCGATGGTCATGACGCCGCCGCCCGAGAGCTCGAGCCCTTCGCGCACCACCGTGGCAAAGCCCGGCAGCGTGAAGGTGACTTTGTACGTGCCCGGAGGCAGATCGGGAATCCGGTACTGCCCGGCGTCGTCCGTGACACCGGTGCGAACCTTGGTAATGAGCGCCGGGCTCGACGCCTCGATCGTGACACCCGGGAGCACGGCTCCCGATGTGTCTCGCACGGTGCCTGCAAGGCTTTGCGCGGATGCCAGCGTGGGCAGCGCGAACAGGATCCCGACCAGCACGAACAACCGGACCAGCATTCGATTCATGAACCGGACCTCCACGACGCAGGGGAGCCAGTTTTCTCCTGGCGCAAAACGAGTGGGCGAACTATCGGCTCTTTCGAGGAGGGTGTCAATAAGCCGGGCAGGTATCAATCGCGCGCAGCAATGCCGGCCCTGACCGGGCGTCAGCGACCGCGTGGGGCGGGGCCGAGGACGGTATAGCTTGCCGGGGCGGACCATTCGGAAGAGGTCTTCTCGATCCAGGTGCGGGTCCGTACCGACGTTACTCCCGGCTTCAATCGGGCGGGGACGCGAACGCGTGCGTGGTCGGGACCGATGCCCCGGCTCACCTCTCGGACGCGGCCCTGCACGAATTCGACATCGACGCGATCGACGCGCTGCAACTCGAATTCGCTGCCGCTCTCGAGACCCTGGTGGAGCTCCGTCCACTGGCCTGGCGGCACCGGCGTCATCCAGGCGACAGCCGACGCGTCGAGCGGCAACGGGGCCGAGGTGACCAGGAGATCGAGAGGGGCGCTGAGCTTCTCTTCACCGCTGACCATTCGTACGAGTCGGACGTGCGCTGCCCCGTCGGCCATGTCGTCTGGAAGCCACACACCGATGCCCAGCGGTAGGACGCCAGGGTCGATACGCCATTCCTTGCCGCGTGCGTCAGCCATCTGCACCTTGTCGTTGATCTGGGGTGGCGTGGCCGTGCGGAGCAGGACGAACTGCGCGGGGTGCACGGTTCGCAGAGAAATCCCGGCCAGGTGCGGAGCCAGAGGGGCGGCGATCGTGACGGACCCCGGAGCGCTTCTGCGACCGCTCGCATCGATCACGAGTTCCCAGGTGCCATGAATCAGATCGACTGGAACGACGACGTCCATGTGTTGAAGGTCGTTGTCAGGGTCGTCGCCGCGCGCAGAGCCGCGAATCTGACCGGTGCGTTCACGATCGCCCTGCCTGAAGAGCACCCGAACGAACTGACGATTCTCGAGGCCCAGCGCATACCCCGACACGGTGAGGAGAGACCCGGGTGCCGCGACAGCCGGAACGACCGCCGATATGCGCGGGCTTGTCGTCGCCCGGCGCACGACCGCAGGGGCAGACGGAGGAACGACAGCCGGCTCGACTCGGTCCGCCGCACAACTGTCGGGGCCGAAGATCGGCGCCTTCGATCGATTGGCGCTCCACGCGCGGCGCCACTGCCGTCGCTTGTCCACTGGATTGCCGGGCCTGCCATCGCACCAGTCTCGATGCGTCAACGTCTTCAGGCCACCGCAGATCTCGTTCTCGGACGACTTGTCGCCGTACATCCCGATGAGGGCGGGCACGGCAGACGCGGACCTGGTATTCCCGAGGGCGGTTGCGATCCGCGGCCGGAGGTCTGGCGCTGCCGCGACGAGCGCGCGCTCGAGGTGTCGCACGGACCGATCGCCTCCGATGCGGCCGAGCCCGAGCGCGGCGTACTGTCGCGATCCGACGTCCATCGCCGGATCCTGAAGGACGCCCGCGAAGAAACCAGCATCGTCCGGATGGCCGATGCGCGCCAGGGCCAACATGATCGACGCGCGTCGCCGCGCTTGAGGACTGTCGCGAAAGAGCGTCTGGAGATGCCCCCGGCTGCCCGGCGAGGCGATGCGGCCAAGCGCCTCGATGGCCAACGTGTCGTACTCGGTGGCCTCCGCCGCGAAACGCGCGATGAGCGGCTCGAAGAAAGGCGGCGCGCTTTCGACAATCGCCGCTCGGGCGTGATACCGCCGCTCCCACTCGCGTGCGTCCGCGTCGGCCACGAGCGGAGCGAACGACGCCCGTAGTTCGCGCTCCGTCGCCGGCGCGACGCCTATCGACAGTGTCGTTGCGAACTGTGCCCCCTCAACCGGGTCCCCTGGCGTGTGCCGGGCAGATGTCGTCCAATGCACGGGCGCACGTCCGGACACCGACAACTGGTACTCGCCGGAGTGCAGGTCGTAATCCTTGAGGAGATACCTGTATGTCTTCGTGTCACCGGGGTGAAGCAGCGGCGCATGGTCGACGGCTCCCCCGCCGGATCCACCGCCGAACCCCGAAAAGCAGCCGAAGATGTTTGGCAGCACTCGCCTTGCGACGGCCGGAAGCTCGAGTCTGACCTGCCCGATGCCGGCGTCGTAGGCGACGGCTTCGTTTCCCACGTTCAGAACGTCGACGCGCACGATGACGGGCTCTCCCGCCAGGTAGCGCTCCTTTTCGAGGCGGGCGTCCACGCGCACTTGCGCCATGGCCGACGTGGCGACTGTCAACACGAGGACGAACAGGCCCGCCGTCCGCATGGGTTGTCGTTTAGACACCGAACCGCGCAGAAACGCCGTTCAGCTGATTACGGGGGAAACCGGGAAGGAGAGGTTGGTGGACCAGACCGGGATCGAACCGGTGACCTCATGAATGCCATTCATGCGCGCTCCCAGCTGCGCCACTGGCCCACTCTTCGATCGGATCTATGGTAGCACCTGCCGCACGGGCCGCCTAAAGGCGGGGGCCCCCTTAGCCCCTTCCAGAATTCAGCGAGCGGTAATCCTCGGGCGTGTCGATGTCGCGCAGGCAGCCCGGATCGGTGACCGGTACGTTGAGGATCTGCGCTTCCCGCGCCCGAACGACAGCCTTGGCGCCCTGTTCGAGCGGTGCCGCCCGCAGCGCCGCAAAGAGCGAGCGGTCGTAGAGGACCGGGTGCCCATGGGCCTGGCCGATGGCGGGTCGGACGATCGGGGCGCCGCTCGCCCGCCAGGCGTCGATCACTTTCCGCACTACCTCGACCGTGATCATGGGAACGTCGGACAGGGTGACGAGCAGCGCCTCGACATCGGGAGCGATGGCGTGGTCCATCCCCACCCAGAGCGACGAGAGCTGGCCGCGGGCGGGATTGGGGTTCCGGACGAAGGCCGGGAGGCGGCGGGGCGCGTCGGCGGTGACCGCGGCAACGATGGCGTCGTGATGCAGCCCAGTCACCACGAATAGGTTATCTACCCCTGATTCTTCCAGCACATCAATGATTCGGGTGGCGAAGGAACGACCGCACGGCGCCTTCAGCGTCGCTTTGGGGGATCCGCCCATGCGGCTGGAATCCCCGGCCGCCAGGACCAGGGCCGCGAGCACGCAGGGATCCTAACTCGCTAACCCGTCAATTGACCGGCCAAGACGGCGAAATTCCCGTGCAAGTCGGGTTTTCGGTCCCTTGACTTGAACCTAGGGGAATTCCTACACTGCAGCCAACTTTCGTCCGACACGCGGCGTTCGCGGTTCTATTCGTGGTCCTGCGCGTCCGGTGAAGTGGTCTGGACGCGGCTGGGAGCCTCTCAGCTTATGCGCCCCGGACATCAGGTTGTTCACGAGGGCATCGGAGGGGGCAGGGCTATGGCGACCGGCACAATCGCACGTCTTCTGATCGACAAGGGCTTCGGCTTCATTCGCGACGAAGGTGGCACGGAGCACTTCTTCCATCGCAGCGCGGTCCGCGACACAGTGTTCGAACTGTTGCGCGAAGGACAGCGTGTGGACTTTCAAGTTGAGGAGTCGTCGAAAGGCCCGCGCGCGGGCAATGTCCGCCTGATCGAAGGCTGATGGCCCACGCGGGGCTCACCCGCGGCTACGTCCCTCCGAACCACCGACGCCAGCCGACCGCAGACACGAGTTCTCCGGTCGCTGGCTTCAGCATCACAATTTCGTCAGCGGCCTGCTGCGCGAAGGCGCGGTCGGCGGTGATGTACACCGCGGCCATTGCACGCGTCGAAACAATGCGCGACATATCACGCGCGAGCTGCTCGGCGTCGGCGCGCTCGAGCGGCGCGGTGGGGTGTTCGGCGAGCAGCACGCGCGGATGGAGCGCGAGGGCGCGTCCGAGGCGGAGGCGCTGCAGATCGAGCGGCCCGAGCTCCGGCGGCCGGCGCTCCAGCGCGTGCGCCAGGCCCACCTCGGCGCCGAGCGTCCGGATCTGCGCCCTCAGCGCGTCCGGCAGGGGATCGACGTCGAGCGTCAGCGGAATCGCCAGGTTCTGCTCCACCGTCAGCTGCTCGATGAGCACCGTGCGGCCACCCAGCAGTCCGTACTGCCGCAGCGCCGCCAGCCACGCGTCGCTGTCGGGAATGTCGCCAGTGGCGGTGCCGAACGCGCGCACCTCGCCGGTGCGCGGCGTGGTGGAGCCGATCAGCAGGTTCACCAGCACTTCCGCCGCGGCCTGATCCAGTCCGAGGATGGCGAGCCGCTGACCGGCGCGCACGTCGAGCGCCTTGATCCGCAGCGGGCGCAGGCCACCGTAGTCCTGCGAGACGTCACGGAGTTGCAGGAGCACGTCGTCCACTTACGGTCTCCGTCGTGCCAGCAACCGATCCCAGTGGGGCCACGGCAAGGTCACCGAGCCCGGGCGCACCGCTGACCCGGGGCCGTGGTAATCGGAGCCGCCCGTGACGAGCAGATCCAGCTCACGGGCCAGCGTCGCGTAGCGCGCCGTGGCCGCCTCGTCGTGATCCGAGTGATACACCTCGATCGCGTCGAGGCCGGCGTCGCGCAGGGCCGGAAGCTGTTCGTCGATCTGCGTGCGTCCCGGATGCGCGATCGAGACGAGCCCTTTGGCGGCGTGGACGATAGGAATCGCATCCACCGGCGGAGGGCCCACACGCGGCACGAAGCCGGGACGGTCGTGCCCGAGCCAGCGCTCGAACGCCTCGCGCATGTCTTTCACGTGCCCGGCCGCCATCAGCGCGCGCGCCGCCTGAGGGCGTCCCACCGACACACCGGACCGCAGCCGGCCCAGCGCCAGCGCCGCTTCGAGCTGCACCGGCACGCCCAGCTCCGCCAGGCGCTCGCCAATGGCTTCGAGCCGCGCCACGCGCGCGGCACGCTGGGACAAGAGGAATCGCTGAAACGCCGCGTCGTCGATGTCCACGAAATACGCCAGCATGTGGACGTCGCGACCGTCGAGCACCGCCGTGATTTCGATGCCGGTGATGGCCTCGATCCCCCGGGCGCGCGCGGACGCCTGCACATCGGCCACCGCGGCGGTGGTGTCGTGATCCGTGACGGCCATCACGCGCAGCCCCGATGTGGCGGCGAGATCGACGAGCTCGCCCGGCGGGAGGCGGCCGTCCGACGCGTTCGTGTGGAGATGGAGATCGATCACCGCGCGCCGGCGCGCGGGGTCGGCGTGGTGACAGGACGCGGGCGGCGCTGCCGGCCCTGGCGCTTCACGAGCGCGCGGTACTCGCGGATGAGCAGCTCGAGATGGTCGCGCTCTTCGTCGGCGAACTCGAGGAAGATGGCTTTCCCTTCCGACTCCTCGAACTGCTCGCCGTACTTCTTGAAGAAGCGGTGGGAGCCGCGCTCGCACTTGATCCCGATGAGCAGCGCCTGCTGATCGTTGCCGGCCGACAGGCGCTCGGTGCCCTCGGCGAAGATGCCGTTGGCGGCGCCCTTGAAAAACAGGAACGTCGGCCGCGCCTCGAGTTGCGGGTCGCGTAGCAGCAGTTCGGCGTAGCGCGCCTCGAGCTTGCCGAGGTGCTCCTTCTCTTCCTCGGCCAGGTGCTGGAACACCTTGCGGCCGCGGGCGTCGCGCGTGATGCGGGCCGCGCGAGTGTAGAACTCCAGCCCGCTGCGTTCGGTGGCAATGGCAATGCGCAGCGCGTCGCGCGCGAACACGAGGTCGGTGTGACCTTCGGCGCCGCTCGCAGCCCGGCCGGTCCGGCACTCCTCGCAGGTGCCGTAGATCTGCACCACGCTCTGCGACGGGGTGAAGCCGCGCGCGGTGGCCACTTCCTCGACCAGCCCCTCGATGTCCGAACTGAGGAATTCGAAGGAGCGGTGACAGCTCTTGCAGATCAGATGGAAATGGCGCGGCTGCCGGTACGAGTGCTCGAACCGGAACCGGCCTTCGCCGAAGTCGACTTTGCGGGCGATGCCCGCGTCCACCATCCACTGCAAGGTGCGGTAGACGGTGGCGCGGCTGATGCGATGGTCGTCCTTGCGAATGAGGTCGAACAGATCGTCGGCGCTCAGGTGCCCTTCCTGGCGCAGGAACACGTTGACGATCTGCTCGCGCTTGCTCGAGCGCTTACCGCCCTCAGGCTTGAGCCTGCTCAGATCGGGAAGCGCTGGTATCACGCTGACCCCCCGCGGAACCGGGCTGTGTTTAGTGATGGTGCCCGCCGCCGCCCTCGCCGTCCACGCTGAACGACGAACCGCAGCCGCACGTAGAAGTCGCCTGCGGGTTGCGGATCGTGAAGCCGCCACCAGTCACCGTGTCGACGAAGTCGACCTCGGCACCCTTGAGGTAGCTCACGCTGACCGGGTCCACGAACAGCTTCACGCCGTTCGACTCGAACACCTGGTCGCCCACGCCGCCGCTTTCCTCGATCATCAAGCCGTACTGGAAACCCGAGCAGCCGCCGCCCTGCACGAACACGCGCAAACCGCTGCCGGCCTTGTTTTCCTCGGCAAGCAGCTCGTTGATCTTCTCGGCTGCCATAGTGGACACGTTGATCATTCCTGGCTCCTCTGACCCTTTAATTATACGCCCAGCGCGGCCAGCTCGGCCGCCGACGCCTTTTCCACGTCGGTATGCAGGCTGTTTCCGTGGGCATCCATCGTCACGATGGCTGGAAAGGCGTCAAGTGTTAGATGCCACATGGCCTCCGGGGTACCGAATTCCATCAGCGACACCCCCTCGACGGCGGTGATACAGCGGGCATAGAACTGGGCCGCCCCGCCCACGGCGTTCAGGTAGACCGCCCCGCTCTCTTTGAGCCCGGCCAACGTCCTGGCGCCCATGCCCCCCTTGCCGATCACCGCCCGCACGCCGTAGCGCTTGATGATCTCCGCCTGATACGGCTCCTCGCGGATGCTGGTCGTCGGACCCGCGGCCGTCACCTTCCAGCCGTCGCCCTGCTTGGCCACGACCGGGCCGCAGTGATAGATGACCCCGCCGCGCAGGTCCACCGGCGGCTCGTGGCTCATGAGGTGATGGTGCACGGCGTCGCGGCCGGTATAGGCGCGGCCCGACACGAGCACGATGTCGCCGACCTTGAGGGAGCGCATCTGCTCTTCGGTGAGCGGCGTGCGGAGCGCAATCTCACGGCCCGTGCGCACCACCCCGGCCTGATCCGCCATGGCGGCCACCGGCGTCGAGGGATCGCGATAGAGCCAGCGCTTGATCGCACCGCTCTGGGCATCGAGCACGACACCGAGGCGGCGATAGGCCCAGCAATCGTAGGCGACGGAAACGAAGAAGCTCGCCGGCAACCGATTGAGCACACCCACCTTGCAGCCGATGAGCGACACGTGGCCGCCAAAGCCCATCGTGCCGATCCCGAGCTTGTTCACCTCGCCCATGATCGAGGCTTCGAGCTGCGCCAGCCGCGGATCCGGGTTCACGTCGTCGAGCGTGCGGAACAGCTGCTCTTTCGCCTGCACGTAGCCCGACGTGCGGTCGCCGCCGATGCACACGCCAATCGCGCCCGGCGCGCAGCCCTTGCCCTGCGCGTGCCACACCGCGTGCAGGATGCACTTGCGCACGCCCTCGATCGAACGGTCCGCGCGGCCGAGATGCGGCAGCTCCGCCGGCAGCGAGTACTGCGAGTTCATGTTCTCGCAGCCGCCGCCCTTGAGCACGAGCTTGACCTCGATCTCGTCGTCGTTCTCCCACTGCTCGAAGTGCATGATGGGCGTGCCGGGACCGAGGTTGTTGCCCGAGTTCTCGCCCGTCAGCGAGTCCACCGAGTTGGGCCGCAGCTTGCCGCGCCTGGTCGCTTCCGCAATCGCCTCGCGGATCTGCTTCTTCATCACGATCTGGTTGGCCCCGACCGGCGCCTTGATCTCGAAGGTCGGCATGCCGGTGTCCTGGCAGATGGCACCCTCGCCTTCGGCGGCCTGGTCGATGTTCTGGGCGATGATGGTCAGCGCCTGAGCCGACTGGGTGCCGGCCTCTTCGCGCGACATCGCCACCTTCATGGCGGCGCGCACGTCCGGCGGCAGGTCCGTGGCCGTCTTGACGACGAGCTGCACCACGCTGTCGAGGAATTGAGGAAGCATCAGGACATTATAGGATCGCGGTAGATCGGCGATGGACACCCGCACCGAACGCGATGCTCTCGGCGAATTCGCCGTTCCCGCGGGCGCGTACTACGGCATCCAGACCGCGCGCGCCGTGGAGAACTTCCCCATCAGCGGGCTGCGCGCGCATCCCGACCTCGTCACCGCGACGATCCTGATCAAGAAGGCGGCGGCCCTCGCCAACATGGACCTCGGCCGCCTCGACCGGCGGGTCGGCGACGCGATCGTGGCCGCCGCCAACGAGGTACTCGCCGGCCAGCTCCGCGATCAGTTCGTGGTGGACGTGTATCAGGCGGGCGCGGGCACGTCGCACAACATGAACGCCAACGAGGTGCTCGCCAATCGCGCGGCGGAGCGGCTGGGCGAGGCCAGGGGCACGTACACCACGGTGCACCCGAACGATCACGTCAACATGGGCCAGTCCACCAACGACGTCTTCCCCACCGCCACGCGGCTCGCGCTGCTGGCGGGAAGTGCGCCGCTCGTGGCCGCGGCACGCGCGCTGGCCTCCGCGCTGGAGCGCAAGGCGGCGGCGTTCGACGGCGTGCTCAAAGTGGGGCGCACGCATCTGCAGGACGCGGTACCGATCCGTCTCGGGCAGGAATTCAGCGGCTATGCCGCGTGCGTCGCGCGAGGCGCCGATGACGTCGAGCACGCGTCCGGGCAGTTGCGTGAGCTCAATCTGGGCGCGACCGCGGTTGGGACGGGATTGAACGCGGGCGACGACTTCGCCGCGGGAGCGGTGCGGCATCTCGCGGTCTTCATCGGCCAGCCGGTGGCACCCGCGGCAAACCGCTTCCGCGTGACGCAGAGCATGGGGGACGTCGTCGCGTACTCGGGTGCGATGCGCCGCCTGTGCGTCGAACTTGGGAAGGTGGCGAGCGATCTCCGGCTCCTGAGCATGGGCCCTCGCGCCGGCATCGCGGAGATACGCCTGCCGGCGGCACAGCCTGGATCGTCGATCATGCCTGGCAAAGTGAACCCGTCAGTGCCCGAGATGGTGAACCAGGTGTGCTTTCAGGTGATCGGCTGCGACACCACCGTGTGCGCCGCGGCCGAGGCCGGCCAGCTCGAGCTCAACGTGATGATGCCGGTGATCGCCTGGAACGCGCTGCACGCGTCGACGATTCTTCGTACGGCCATGCAGGCGCTGACCACGCACTGCGTCGACGGCATCGAAGCCGACCCGGAGCGCTGCCGGGAGCTGCTCGATCGCAGCACCGCGGTGGCGACCGCCCTCAGCCCGTACATCGGCTACGCTGCCACTGCGGAGGTGGCCAAGGAAGCCGTGCGCACCGGGAAATCGATTCGCGAGATCGTGCTGACGCGAGGTCTCATCGATCGCGAGACGGCCGACCGCGTGCTTGCCGCGAGCGCGATGACCGAGCCGGGCATCGCGGGAAAGACGCCATGAGACTGATCCTCGTGCTGCTCGTGCTCGCGGCCGGGGCGGCGGAGGCGCAGCAAGCCCCCGCGCCGCGGCACCGCGAGCTCTTTCCGCCCGAGGATCTCGGTCTGCTCGAAGCGCCCGACCGCGCGGCATGGCAGAAGCCGGATCAGATCATGGACGTGCTCGGTATTGCCGAAGGTGCCCACGTGGCCGACATCGGCGCCGGCGCCGGCTGGTTCACCATGCGGCTCGCGCGTCGCGTGGGCCCCAACGGCGTCGTCTACGCGCAAGACGTGCAACCCCAGATGCTCGCGGCCATCAAGCGGCGGGTGCAAAGCGAGGGGCTGCGGAACGTCCGGACCGTGCTCGGCGAGGGCAGCATGCCCAACCTTCCCGCCCACGTCCTCGACGCCGTCCTCGTGGTCGACGCCTACCCCGAGGTGAAGGTGGAGGGTCGGGTGACCTTTTTGAAGAATCTCGCGCTCGGCCTCAAGCCCAACGGGCGGATCGGCATCGTCAACTACAAGCTTGGCGGGGGCGGCCCGGGCCCCGACGATCCCAGCTTGCGCGTCCCACGGGCGGCGGTCGAGCGCGACGCGGCGGCCGCGGGACTCAAGGTCAGGGCCTCCGGGAATCTGCCCTACCAGTACCTGCTCGTGCTGGGGCAATAGTAGAATCCAGCCATGATGTCGAGTCGGTCGGCCACGCTGGTGGACGTCATGGCGACGCGGAGCGACGCGGGCACGTCGCTCGTGACGCGCACCGTGGCGGTGCTCTTCTTTGCGGTGCTCACCGCGGCCGCGGCGCAGATCAGCGTGCCGCTGCCCTTCACCCAGGTGCCCTTCACGTTCCAGCCGACGGTGGTGCTCTTGAGCGGGCTCGTACTGGGGCCGCGGCTCGGCGCGGCCAGCCAGGTGCTCTACCTCGCGGCGGGCATTGCCGGCCTGCCGGTGTTCGCGGCGTCCCCGGTGCTGCCGCCCGGCGTGTGGCGTCTGCTCGGTCCGACGGGAGGCTATCTGCTGTCGTATCCGCTGGCGGCGTTCGTCGCCGGCGCGTTCGCGCGGCGCGGGTTCGATCGGCGGTACCTGACCTCGATCGTCGCCATGGCGCTCGGCCTCGTGGTCATCTACACCTGCGGAACGCTGTGGCTCGCCTATGCGTCGGTGGGCCGTACGGCCGTGGGTCTGGCGAGCGCCTTCGCAACCGGCGTCGCGCCGTTCGTGATCGCCGACATCCTGAAGCTTGCGGCCGCGGCTGGCATCGTTCCGGGTCTGTGGCGCCTCGTCCCACCATTGTCGCGCTGACGGTCGCCGGCAGCGACTCAGGCAGCGGCGCCGGAATCCAGGCCGATCTCAAAACCTTCGCCGCGCACGGCGTCTACGGCGTGAGCGCCATCACCGCCGTCACCGCGCAGAACACGCAGGGCGTCAGCGCCGTTCAGGTGCTGAAGCCGGCGACCGTCCTCAGCCAGATCGGCGCCATCGTGACGGACTTCACGGTTTCGGCGCTCAAGACCGGGATGCTCGCCAACGCCACCATCGTCGAAGCGGTCGCGCGCGCGATTCGATCGGCCCAGCTCGGACCGCTGGTCGTCGACCCGGTCATGATGGCCAAGAGCGGCGACCGGCTGCTCGATGAACGTGCCCACGCGGCGCTGGCCGGCGAGCTGTTACCGCTGGCGGCGCTCGTGACGCCCAACCTGCCGGAAGCAGAGATACTGGCCGGGATGTCCGTGCGGACGCTCGAGGATCAGCGCGAAGCCGCGCGTCGTATCGTCGCGCTGGGCGCCCGGGCGGTCGTCGTCAAGGGCGGCCACGCGGCGTCGGCAGAGATCGTCGACGTGCTTTTCGACGGCGCCACCTTCACCGAGTTCCGGACCGAGCGCGTGCCCGGCACCAGCACCCACGGCACCGGCTGCACCTTCTCGGCGGCGATTACCGCGCAACTCGCGCTCGGCCGCGGCATCCAAGAGGCAATCCCGCTCGCGCAGGCCTATGTCGCCAAGGCGATTCGGAACGCCCCCGGCCTGGGCCACGGCCACGGCCCGATGGGACATCTCTAGGTTCACGGACGTAGAGGCGGGTCTTTAAACCCGCCTGACCAGGGCGGTCTGAAGACCGCCCTCTACGTACCCAAGGCCTATACTGATCTCGATGACGCCCCTGGTGGCCGTGACCAAGGACCCGCTCAGCCTGGACGCCCTGACGGCCGCCGTGGCCGACGGCGCCGGTGCGGACGGGGCCGTGACGTCGTTTGCCGGGCTGGTGCGGCAGGACAACCTCGGCCGCAAGGTGGCGTTCCTGGAATACGAGGCCTATGAGCCACTTGCGGTCAAAGGGCTGCAGCGGATTGCGGACGAAGTGAAGCGCAACTGGCCGTCGGCCAAGCTGGGCGTGCACCACCGGATCGGACGGCTGGCGCTGGGCGAGGCGAGCATCATCATCGTGGCGGCGTCGCCCCACCGTGGGGACGCCTTTGCGGCGTGCCGATACACGATCGAGCGGGTCAAGCAGATCGTGCCGATCTGGAAGCACGAGCACTTCGACGGCGGCGACGTCTGGTTGGAGGGCGCCACGGCGGACCCGGACGACGAAACGGCCCGCCAGACGGCGTATCGCATCGCATGCGCGTGACGGTGCGCCTGTTCGCGCGGCTTCGGGATCTGGCAGGGTCGGGGGAACTGGTGCGCGACGTGCCGGCGCCGGCCACCATCGAGCAGGTGTGGCGATCGCTGGTGAAGGACATGCCGGCACTCGCCGACTACGAGCGCACGATGTCGGTGGCACTGAACACGGATTACTCGCGGATGAGCGCCGCGGTGCAAGACGGCGACGAGGTGGCGTTCCTGCCGCCGGTGTCGGGCGGATGACAAGACATGTTTGACAAGCTGTCCACGGTGGAAACGCGCTACGACGAGCTGATGACACGGCTCGGCACGGTGGAGGTGCAGTCGGACGCCGCCGAGTACCGGAAGGCCGCCAAGATGCTCGCCGAGCTCGAGCCGCTGGTGCAGAAGTATCGCGAATACAAGGTGGTGGAAGAGAACATCGCCGGCACCACCGAGCTCGCCAAGGGCACCGACGCCGACATGCGCGCGCTGGCCGAGGAGGAGCTGCCGTCGCTGCTCGCGCAGCGCGAGAGCCTTCTGGCGGAGCTCAAGGTCCTGCTCATCCCGAAAGACCCCAACGACGAGAAGAACGTCATCCTCGAAATCCGCGCCGGTACCGGCGGCGACGAGGCCGGGCTGTTCGCCGCGGATCTCTTCCGGATGTACACCCGCTACGCCGAAACGCAGCGGTGGAAGATCGACGTGATGTCGTCGAGCGAGGGCACCGGTGGCGGCCTCAAGGAAGTCATCGCGTCGATCGAGGGCAGGGGCGTCTACAGCCGGCTGAAGTACGAGAGCGGCGTCCACCGCGTGCAGCGCGTCCCCGCCACCGAAGCCAGCGGACGCATCCACACCTCCACCGCCACCGTGGCGGTGCTGCCCGAGGCCGAGGACGTGGACATCCAGATCCAGGAAAAGGACCTGCGGATCGATACCTTCTGCTCGAGCGGCCCCGGCGGCCAGAGCGTCAACACCACATATTCCGCCGTGCGTCTCACGCACATTCCCACCGGCGTCGTGGTGTCGCAGCAGGACGAGAAGTCGCAGATCAAGAACCGCGCGAAGGCGATGAAGGTGCTGCGGGCGCGTCTCTACGAGATGGAGATGCAGAAGCAGCAGGACGCGATTGCCAAGGAGCGGCGCGGCCAGGTGGGCACGGGCGAACGCTCCGAGAAGATCCGGACCTACAACTTCCCGCAAAGCCGCATCACCGACCACCGCATCAACTTCACCACTCACCAGCTGCACGCCGTGCTCGAGGGCGACGTCGCCGAACTGCTGGATCAGGTCGCGTCGTTCTACAACGCGGAAAAGTTGAAGCAGGCCAGCCAGGTCGAAGCGTGATGCTGCGCCAGGCCCTCTCGGTCGCCCGTGACCGACTGGTGGCCGCTGGCATCCCCCCCGACGAGGCGGCCATCGACGTCGAGCTGTTCGCCAAGACCATCCTCGGCTGGGACCGCGCGAAGATCCTCACGGAATCCCACCATCCCGCGCCCGCGGCGCTCGAACCACGGTTCTCAGCCTGGGTGGACCGCCGCACCACGCGCGAGCCGAGCGCGTATATCACCGGCATCCGCGAGTTCTACGGCCTGGACTTCGAGGTGACGCCGGCGGTGCTCATCCCGCGGCCCGAAACGGAAATCATCGTGGAGGCCGCGCTGCCGCTCATGGTGCGCAAGCTCGACGCGCGCGTGGCGGATATCGGCACCGGCTGCGGCAACATCGCGGTGACGCTGGCGCACGAAGCGCGGAAGTGCACGGTGGTCGCCACCGACGTGTCGGCCGACGCGCTCATGGTCGCCAAGCGCAACGCGGCGCGGCACGGCGTGTTCAACCGCATCGAGTTCGTGAACGCGCCATATCTCGACGGCGTCGCCGGCGATTTCGACCTCATTGCCGCCAACCCGCCGTACGTGCGCGAGACCGACAAGGGCGGCCTGTCGCCTTCCGTGCTGCACGAGCCGCACGTGGCGCTCTTCGGTGGCGCCGACGGCATGCGCGACATCGAAGGCGTCCTCGAGGCCGCCGTCGGCAAGCTGCGCCTCGGCGGCTGGCTGATCATGGAGTTCGGGTTCGGGCAGGAGGACGAGGTGCGCGCCCGCGTGGCCACTCACGACGACCTCCGCTTCGATCGCGTGGTCGCCGACCTGCAGGGGCTGCCGCGCACGGCCGTCATCACCCGCGACCGCCGCAAGTCCCCGCGCCGGTAGGCGGACCTGAAGGTCCGCCTCTACGTACGTGGCTGCAGGCCTTCAGGCCTGCCTCGTCATCCCGGCGGCCACGTGAGGCCGCGGCCGGCCAGCACGTGCAGATGGATGTGGAACACCGACTGCCCCGCCTCGGCGTTGGTGTTGAACACCGTGCGGTAGCCGCGCTCCGCGTAACCGTGGTCTTTTGCCAGCTTGGCCGCGCAGCGCAGCATGGCCCCGGCAAGCGCGTCGTGACCGGGACCAAGCTCGTTCAGGCTTGCGATGTGCTCACGCGGGATCACCAGCGCGTGCAGCGGCGCCTGCGGGTTGATGTCCTGGAAGGCGAAGACGACGTCGTCTTCGTAGAGCTTCTTGGACGGGATCTGCCCCGCGGCGATCTTGCAGAACAAGCAGTCGGCCATGAGGCGATCCTCTCATGGCGCGGGTCTGAAGACCCGCAGCTCCCGTCGACGATCGAGCGCGGCCGCGAGTGCGGCGAGCACGAGATAGCCGGCGAGCGCCTGATACGCGAAGGCGTTGCCGTCGGCTGGCGGCGGGAAGAACGGCGTGGCGACGGTCAACGCCGCGAGGAACGCGACAAACACGTACATGCCGGGCCGGCGCGCGACCGGCGCCGCGGACCGGTGCCAGATCCACCACCCGATACCAAGCGCGGTGAGCTCGGCGGCAAGCGACAGGTTCCGGTGGTGCCAGAGGCCGAGGCCAATCTTCACCGAATCGTTGCCGAGGAGCGGCATGTCGGGTGTGTGCATCGGCACGTCCAGCAGGAAATGCGAGAAC
>Ga0207689_10000551_pt1 | contig 35739 bp, 29 predicted proteins | sample KBSMisM52_FD_184312 | JGI IMG/M metagenome (GOLD analysis project Ga0207689, IMG submission 184312) | Miscanthus rhizosphere microbial communities from Kellogg Biological Station, Michigan, USA - KBS Miscanthus M5-2 (SPAdes) (version 2) | ecosystem: Host-associated > Plants > Roots >...
GCTCATCGGAAAGTCCGGCAGGTCGGCTGTGCGCAATCCGCGCAAAATCGCTGCCGAATTGCTACGCAACGCATTTCATCACGCCCAAGCAAAGCAGGTGGAAGTTGAAATCCGCTATGACGATGACCAATTCCGATTGCGCGTGCGCGACGACGGAAAGGGCATGGATACGGCTGTTCTCTCCAGCCATGGTCTCGAGGGACACTATGGCTTGCGCGGGATGAGAGAGCGAGCCAAACTCATACAAGGGAAGCTTGTGGTGTGGAGCGAAGTTGATGAGGGAACCGAAGTGGAACTGCGTGTTCCTGCTAGCGCTGCCTACACGGCGGCAGCCGGAGCTTCCTGGTTTTCTCGAAAGCTTGCCGGAAAGTCATGAGCAGCATCCGCCAAAATACGGCGCGAATCTTGCAATCCTTGAGCCTGATATTGCTCATCTGGGTCGGTTACGCTTCATATGCCCTTGCATCTGAAGCTCGAGTGAGCGACGTCGCAATTGCCAAAGCCGACCGCGAACAGAGCGCCGACTCAGTCGGTCGTCGCCACCTTCAATATATTCGCGCTCAGGGCGACCATGTTCCAGTGAGGCGGCTCATGTTCACCCATCTCGGCACAAACGATGGATTGTCTCAGAGCAATGTTACTGCCATTTTGCAGGATCGCCAGGGCTTTATGTGGTTTGCCACCCGAGACGGACTCAATCGCTACGATGGCAACACCTTCGTCGTGTACAAACACAACCCTAACGACCCAAGCAGCTTAAGCGCCAACTATCTTCAAGATCTGATGGAAGACACTGAGGGCTACTTGTGGATCGCCACCCTAACTGGCGGCGCAGACAAATTCGATCCTAGAACCGAACGCTTTACCCGGTATCGCCACGACCCGGGCAACTCCAATAGTATTGGCGGCGATTCGGTCTACAGTATCGCCCGTGACAGTCGTGGGCATTTATGGTTCGGCACCGGAGACTCGGGCGTCGACAAGTTTGATCCAGCAACAGGAAACTTCACGCACTACCTCAATGACAGTGATGGTCTATTCGTCGGCAAGATCACTCATGTTATCGCGGACGGCCAGGGGGAGATCTGGTTTGTTGGCGCGCGGGGCCTGTTCCATTTGAACCCTGCGACAGGACAGATTACTAGAGCTGGTGCAACCCTTAAGGGCCTCTCTGCAGATTATGTCGACGAAGACAGCGTCGGGAATTTGTGGATGCTGGCCTATTCCCCGATCGTCGGACTGGTTAAATATGATCGCCGCACAGAGCGATTTACAAAATACTCATTAGGTGCCGGCGCTGTTGGGGTAGCAAATAGTAAGCTTTTAGAGGACAGGCAGAATGGACTCTGGGTGCCATCGAACCAGGGTCTCCAATACTTTGACCGGCGAACAAAACGTTTCACGCGCCGGTTTCAGCACGATGAAAGCGATCCGGATAGCCTCAGCGATAACACCGTCGTCTCGATTTATCAGGATAGGGGTGGTTTACTGTGGGTTGGCACTGAAAATGGGGGACTTAATCTCCTCAATTTTCGGCAAGAGCAGTTCGGTTCCTATCGGCATCGACCCTCTGACTCCAACAGCCTCTCCCCCGGGAAGGTCACCGCGATCTATGCAGAGCCCACCGATGTTTTGTGGATAGGATTTTTTCCTCGTGGCTTAGATAGATTGGATCGAAAGACGGGACTTGTCACCCACTACCATCCTGGCCGAGAAAACGCCCGCGCCCTAGGCAAAGGAAGTGATCTTAATAGCATTTACAAAGACGCACGTGGTTACGTTTGGTTAGGCGGGTGGAATAGCAGCCTTGATAGGTTTGAGGAACGGACTGGGCTGTTCAAACATTACCTGCACGACCCTAGCAATCCCGAGAGCTTAATGTCCAATAATGTCCTTAGTATCCACGGAGACCGAAACGGCCAAATATGGGTCGGACAGGAGGGCGGTGTAGGCCGCTTCGACCCGGTAACGGACGGTTTTGCCAACTACCGGCCTGTTCCAGAGAATCCGTCCAGCTTGGAAAATAATATCGGTGTCATCTTTCAGGATCGTTCCGCCGTGCTCTGGTTGGGATCGTGGGGAGGCGCGCTGAGCCGCTTCGACGAGACGACGAAACGCTTCGTGAATTACACGCCCGATCCGCGTGACGCTCGCAGACTCAATGGCGGGGGTATCAACAGCATACTCGAAGACCGAACTGGTACATTGTGGCTCGGAGCCTGGGATGGACTGTACCGACAGAATCGTAAGGACGCAACCTTCACCCGCTATACGGAAAGCCAAGGGTTACCCAGCAGTGCCATTCAGGCGGTACTCGAAGACAAGCTTGGTAGGCTTTGGCTCAGCACCAAGAACGGAATATCCCGGTTCGATCCCGTGACGGAAAGATTTAGAAACTACGACGTGTCCGACGGCTTGCAGGGTGATGAGTTCAGTCAAGGCGCTTGTGCACAAGGCCCAGATGGAGAGATGTTTTTTGGAGGCAGCAACGGGTTCAATGCATTCTTACCTGAAACTATCCGCGACAATCCCTACGTACCGCCGGTCGTGATCACCAGCTTCAGAATCTTCAACAAACCTGTTCCTATTGGCGTTAAGTCGGTGCTCGCGAAAGCTATCTCCTACGCTGATGGGCTGACTCTCTCCTACCACGACACTATCTTCTCCTTTGAATTCGCAGCCTTGAGTTATGCAAATTCCCCGAAGAACCAGTATCGATACAGGCTTGAGGGTTTAGAACATGGCTGGAACGAGGTGGGTAGCAAACATAGACTGGCCACTTATACCAATCTAGACCCGGGTAAATATGTTTTTCGTGTGCAGGGATCAAATAGCGATGGGGTCTGGAATGAACAAGGGGTGTCGCTGTCGATTCAGATCACACCGCCTTGGTGGAGAACCAACTGGTTCCGCGCTTTCTGGGCGGCCGCTTTCATGGCGTTGTTGTGGGTGGCCTACCAGTATCGAGTCCGGCGCCTGCATCATGAATTCGAGATGACGCTGGACACCCGCGTCAGCGAACGCACGCGCATCGCGCGGGACCTGCACGATACTCTGCTGCAGAGCTTCCACGGATTGCTGCTTCGGTTCCAAACCGTTGCCCTACTGTTACCAGAGCGCCCGATCGAGGCAAAGGAGAAACTGGACAGTGCGATCGAGCAAGCTGCCGGTGCGATCACGGAAGGGCGCGATGCGGTGCAAGGACTGCGCGCTTCCACAGTCGAACGCAATGATCTTGCGGTCGCCATACGCGCCCTCGGAGAGGAACTCGCAAACGCCTCACGCAATCATCGGCCTGCAACTTTCCGCGTAGCGGTTGAGGGCCAGGCAAGAGACCTGCATCCCATCCTCCGTGACGAAATCTACAAAATCGCTGCCGAGGCCCTGCGCAACGCCTTCCATCACGCCCAAGCGAAGCAGGTAGAAGTTGAAGTTCGCTATGACCATGACGAATTCCGATTGCGAGTGCGGGACGACGGAAAGGGCATCGATGCGTACGTTCTTTCCAGCCAGGGTGTTCAGGGACATTATGGCTTGCACGGGATGCGCGAACGCGCTGCACTTATAAGAGGCAAGCTGGTAGTGTGGAGCGAAGTCGATGCAGGAACCGAAGTGGAACTGCGTGTTCCTGCTAGCGCTGCCTACATGAGAGATCGCAAACCTTCTTGGTGGTTGCGGAGATTTGCTCCGAAGGCATGAAGTAGGAAACCCTGTCATCCTGCTACCGGGCTGCGAGGAGATAGCAAGGGATGGTAGGAGATTGCATGATCACCATCCGCAAAAACACGGTGTGGGGTTTTCAGGTTGCGATCTGGATATTGCTGTGCATTCTTCAAACGTCCACTGCGGCAGCACTTGACGCCCGGCCCCCCAAGATCCCAATTGCCAAACGGATAAACGCACGCGTGGCCGAGGAGAACGCGGGAGTCGGTTTTCGTAAGGATCGCGAAAAGGTACCTGAGACGCCGGCGCGCAAGGTTCAGAATATCCCCGCTCAAGGCGTCCACGTTCCGGTGAAGCACCTCAAGTTCACCCACCTGACTACGAACGATGGCCTGTCTCAAGGCTATGTTACTGCCATTTTGCAAGATCGCCGCGGCTTCATGTGGTTTGCCACGCGCGATGGCCTCAATCGCTATGACGGTAATACCTTCGTCGTGTACAAGAACAACCCCAACGACCCAACTAGCTTGAGTTCCAATTTTATTCAAGCTCTGATGGAAGATGATCAGGGGACTCTGTGGATTGCCACCAACACTGGGGTGAACAGATTCGACCCTACAATTGAACGCTTTTCCCGCTACCTACATGATCCCAACAACCCCAACAGTATTGGCGGTGCTTACGTGACGAGCATCGCCCGAGACAATCGGGGCTATGTTTGGTTTGGTACCGAAGCCAGCGGCCTCGACAAGTTTGATCCAAGGACCGGAACATTTACCCATTACCGCAATGACAGCGCTGGCCAGTTTGTTGGCAGGATCACTCAGGTCATTGCGGACAGACATGGCGAAATCTGGTTTGTTGGCGAGCGCGGTGTGTTCCATCTGGACCAACTGGCTGGACAGATTACTCGCCCTCCTGCCACCAGGAATCTCCCCAGCGCTGAGAATGTGTATGAAGACGAAGCGGGCAATTTTTGGATGATAGCCAACTCACCGATTGTCGGACTCGTGAAATACGATAGGCAGGCAGAGCGCATCACGAAATACCCGCTGGGTCCCCGTGCTGCCGGCGTCCTGGCATCGTCAACAAACGGGGGATCGGTTAACAGCAATCTGATGGCTGATGGGCAGAATGGATTATGGGTGCCATCGAGCGAGGGTCTCTATTATTTCGACCGGAGGAGAGAACGTTTCGTGGACCGCTTTCGGCACGATGAGACGGACCCGGACAGCCTCGACAGTAACGCGATTATGTCTGTCTATCAGGACACTGGTGGAGTGCTGTGGGTGGGAACTGAAAACGCAGGACTCAATTTTCTCAATTTCCGGCAAGAACAGTTCGGATACTACGGACATCGTTACGGCGACCCCAATAGCCTCTCGCCTGGGCGGGTCAAGGCGATCTATCAGGAGCCGAATGGTGTTCTTTGGATAGGCTTGTTCCCTCGCGCCCTGGACAGATTGGACCCAAAGACGGGCCAGATTACTCACTACATTCCGAAGCCCGGCAACAAGAATGCACTCAGTGAAGGCACTAACGTCGACAGCATTTACAAAGATGCAGCGGGTTATTTGTGGCTAGGTGGCGGCGCCTCCGGTCTCGATCGGCTCGACGAACGCACCGGACGTTTCAAGCATTACCGATACAACCCTGATGATGCCAACGGCTTGATGTCCGATAACGTCTTCACGATCTATGGAGACCGAAATGGCCACATGTGGGTAGGCCAGCAGAACGGAATAAGCCGCTTTGATCCAGCGACAGAAAGGTTTATTAACTACAAGCCCGATCCCAATAATCCGGACAGCTTGGCAAACTGGGTCTGGACCGTTTATCAGGATCGTTCCGGCGCTCTGTGGTTAGGCACGTTTGGCGGGGCTCTGATCCGCTTCGATGACGAGGCGAAGAGTCTTGCGGCTTACACGCCCGATTCACGTGACCCTCACCGACTGAATGGCGGTGGCATTACTACTATTCACGAAGACCGGGCTGGAACACTCTGGGCAGGAGGGTTTGACGGACTTTACCGGTTCAACCGTCAAGATGGCAGCTTTACACGGTACACGGAGGGTGAGGGCCTGCCGAGCAGCACGATTCGTTGCATTCGGGAAGATGGAGTTGGCAGGTTATGGCTCAGCACGCAGAAGGGGATATCCCGATTTGATCCGCACAAGGAAACCTTCCGAAATTATGACGTGTCGGACGGCCTGCAGAGCAATGAATTCAGTGACGGTTGTTATCAAGGCCGAGATGGGGAGATGTTCTTTGGCGGAAGCAACGGGCTCAATGCGTTCTTCCCTGAAAGCATTACCGACGATCCGTTCGTGCCGCCAGTAGCGATAACCAGCTTCAAAATTTTTAACAAAGCCGTTCCTGTCGGCGCTGAATCGGTGCTTAAGAAAGCCATTCCATACGTCGATTCCTTGATTCTCTCCTACAAGGACAACGTGTTCTCCTTTGAATTTGCCGGGTTGAGTTACGCAAATTCCCAAAAGAACCGCTATCGATATAAGCTCGAAGGCCTTGAGCCCAGTTGGAACGAGGCGGGTAGTAGGCAGCGTCTGGCCACTTATACGAATCTAGACCCCGGCAAATATGTTTTTCGCGTGCAGGCATCCAATAGCGATGGCCTATGGAATGAAGCAGGGGTGTCGCTGCCCATTCTGATCACCCCTCCCTGGTGGAGGACGAACCGGTTTCGCGCCGTCTGCGCGGTCCTCTTCATGGCGCTGTTGTGGGCGGCGTATCAGTTGCGTGTCCGACAATTGCATCATCAGTTCGAAATGACACTGGAGGCCCGGGTCGGCGAGCGCACACGCATCGCGCGAGAACTCCATGACACCCTGTTGCAGAAGTTCCAAGGACTTTTGCCACGTGTCCAGGCTGCTATTTACAAGCTGCCTTCCGGTGCGGTCGAGGCGCGCAAAATACTGGAGGCCGCCGTAGATCTGGCGTCTGAAGCGATCACCGAGGGCAGGGATGCCGTGCAAGGCATGCGCTTGTCTACCATCGAGGAGAATGATCTTGCCACAGCGATTCGGACGGTGGGAGAAGAACTGGCAACCGCAGGCAACCAATACCCACCTACATTCGAAGTTGTCGTGCAAGGGAGACCACGAAACTTACATCCCGTTCTGCGAGATGAGGTTTACCGCATTGGAGCCGAAGCGCTGCGGAACGCGTTCAAGCATGCGCGGGCCCGTCAGGTCGACGTAGAAATCGGATATGGAGAAAAAGAGTTCACGGTCCATATACGAGACGACGGGAAGGGGATCGATCGCGAAGTTCTGACCGCAGACGGACGCGAAGGCCACTTCGGCTTGCACGGTATGCGTGAACGCGCGGAGCTTGTTGGTGGAAAGTTGGTGGTCTGGAGCGAATTAGAATCCGGCAGCGAGGTTGAGCTAAGCATCCCTGCCTCAAGGGCGTACATTAAATCTTCCCGGCGTTTCTGGGAATTTCGGAAGCTTTCAAAGAAAGACACAGATGGGAATGAGAAGAGCAACGCGTGAGTTCTGATCAAGCATTAATTCGGATTCTGGTGGTTGACGATCACCCCATCGTCCGGCAGGGCATTGCGGTTCTGGTCGGGACCCAAACAGACATGACTTTGGTCGCCGAAGCCTCGAATGGCCGCGAGGCCATCCAGCAGTTTCGCGAACATCGCCCTGACATCACACTCATGGACTTGCAGATGCCAGAAATGAACGGCCTTGACGCGATGGCCACCATCCGCGGCGAATTCCCGGACGCAAGAATCATTGTGCTAACCACATATACCGGAGATGTTCAGATTCTCCGTGCTTTAAAAAGCGGAGCATACGGTTATCTTCTGAAAAATACATTTCACAAAGAACTGCTGGATACGATCCGCTCCGTCCATGCTGGGAAGAAGACCCTTTCCCCTGAAGCTTCCTACCAGATTGCTGAGCACTCCACTGATGAGGCCCTCACGCCTGCCGAAGTGAACGTCTTGAGGTTAATCGCAGCCGGCAACGCCAATAAGCAGATCGCCGACCAGTTATCGATCACAGAGGAGACAGTCAAGTCGCGGGTCAAGAATATTCTTTCGAAGTTGGGTGCCCACGATCGGACGCACGCCGCTATGATCGGGCTGAAACGCGGCATCATCAAGATGTAGAAGCCACCTACTCCACCACGACACCCCAGAAAACCTGGTCTTCCACTGGTTTCGTGGAAATCTGGAAAATTGGCGGCGAATGCGATCCGTAACAGCTTTCGGCACGCACAGGCACATGGGGGTGAAATTGAGACTCGCTATGCGTCGGTAAGCCGATGGAAAAGGTCCTGATCAGAGATTGTTTTCCGGCCAGGGAACCAGGGCTTGCGCGGCACGCGAGAACGCGCCACACTCATAGCAACCGAGATAAGAATTCGGGCGAAGCTGAGCAGGTATTGAAGGGGCTACTCATCGCGCCGAATGATCGGGCAAGCGAAGACATGAAGGAGGACGCGCGGATGAGCGCCGATATTCCGCGAATTCGAATTCTCACGGTCGACGACCATCCGGTCGTACGGCAAGGTATCGCCGGTCTGCTTGGCGTTCAGCCAGATATGGTTTTGGTAGGGGAAGCGTCCAACGGCCGCGAGGCGATTCAGCAATTCCGTGCGCAGCGTCCCGATGTCACGCTGATGGATTTGCAAATGCCGGAAATGAACGGCATCGACGCCGTCACTGCGATTCGCAGCGAGTTTCCAGATGCGAAGATTATTGTGTTGACGACCTATGTAGGCGACGTGCAAATTCTGCGGGCGCTCAAAGCCGGTGCCCATGCCTATCTGATCAAGAATACTTTACATAAGGAATTGCTGGACGCGATCCGTGCTGTCCATGCCGGGAAGAAGAGCCTCTCGCCAGAGGCCTCATACGAAATTGCCGACCATTCGACCGATGACGCCCTGACCCCGGCAGAAATCCTCGTGCTGCGACTGATTGCGGCCGGGAACGCCAACAAGCAGATTGCAGATCAGCTTTCGATCACGGAGGAAACCGTCAAAAGCCGGGTCAAATGCATTCTTTCTAAATTGGGCGCCAATGATCGAACACACGCCGCAATGATCGGGTTGAAGAGAGGGATTATCGAGCAGTAATTTTCGTATCCGCAGACTCATTTCACCCCAAGCCCATGGGAACCTAAAGAGTGACAATTCCAACCCTTTTGGGGGTTTCGACCGGCCCTCGCAATGTCAGAAGATTGGTGTGTATAAGGTGCGACGTCTATATTCCACATTCGCTGGTGGTTGGCCCGGCACAGGTTTGCTTCTCCTGCGCGTGGTGATTGGTTCCGCACTGGTTGTGCGGGCGGCTTCCAGGCTGTGGATCGATCCTCCCTTGAACGTCGCCATTCCCGCCGTGCTCGCCATGGGAGCAGGTATCCTCCTAATTGCGGGATTATGGACACCCATCGTGGGAACCTCCGTAGCACTGATTGAAATTTGGAAGATCGTAATGCTACCCGGAGATAAATGGGTTTGGCTCTTGTTGGGAACCGCTGGTGCCGCTCTTGCAATGTTAGGACCTGGGCAATGGTCTGTCGATGCTCGCCTTTTCGGCTGGAAGCGCATCGAAGCGCCACCCCGCGAAAACGGCCCTCACTCCCGCTAAGGTTTCCCATATACCACAAAGTTCTTTCCTCAGAAGAGGGGGACATTCGTTCCCCCAAGAGTCTGCGATTTGCCCCAATCTGGGGTCGCCCGCAAAAGAAACTGGTGCCAGAATGGCTCCCGAGTTCAAGCCAACATGGTTGAACAAGGAGCACTGGGTATGACATTCATTCCTACACAAAGCGGGTTTATGCGTCTTGAGGATTCCGAAAAACTGCTACACGCTATCTTCCCAAACTATCCCAGCCTGCAACCGTGCTGTCCAGCACCGCGTCTGGAACCGACCGATGAAGGCAGCGCCGAGCAGATATGCTCGCCACGTTGTTCGTAGAGGGGTTCCCGAAGCACCGCAATTGTGAGCGGTGGACGGAGGAGATTATGGCACACGCAACCGTTGCTTTCGCCGAGCTCGAAAACCGAGAAGAAACAGGTTTTGCCAACATAAGCGAATTCGAAGACGATGAGATGAATCTCGACACGCAAACCAGCTCTGAACCCTGCTTTGAAGATATCGTCGGCAGAAGCCCGGCCCTGCAACAAGTGCTGCACCAGGTGATGATCGTTGCACCCACCGATTCCACCGTCCTGCTTCACGGAGAGACAGGGACGGGAAAGGAATTGATTGCGCGCGCGATCCACAACCTCAGCTCTCGCCGCGATCGCCCCTATGTGCGCATGAACTGCGCCGCAATCCCCTCGGGGCTGCTGGAAAGCGAACTATTTGGGCACGAAAAGGGCGCTTTTACAGGAGCGGTGATCCAGAGAAAGGGCCGATTCGAATTGGCCGACGGAGGTTCGCTGTTTCTGGATGAGATCGGAGACATCAGCCTCGAACTCCAGCCCAAACTATTGCGCGCCATCCAGGAGCAGGAGTTCGAGCGGCTTGGAAGCTCGAGGACGATCCAGGTCAACGTGCGACTCGTCGCCGCTACTCATCGCGATCTGCAAGCAATGATTCGGGAAGAGAAGTTCCGCGAGGATCTCTTCTACCGCTTCAATGTCTTCCCCATTGAGATTCCACCATTGCGGGAACGGCGCGAGGACATTCCTCTGCTCGTAAACTACTTTGTATCGAAGGTATCGGGCCGCATGGGGAGACAGATAAGGTCCATTCCTAAACGCACCATGGAAATGCTGACGAACTGTCCGTGGAAGGGAAACATCAGGGAATTGGCAAACTTTATCGAACGCGCTGTGATTCTCTCACGTGGTCATGAGCTGGACGTACCGATTTCCGAGCTTCCCACGTCATCCGAGATCAGTGTTGCCATAGGAGCGTCCTCTACGTTCCGACAAGCAGAATCCTCTGTGATTATCGATGCATTGAGAGCCACAACGGGACGGATCGCAGGCAAGGGAGGGGCCGCCGAGCGTTTGGGGTTGAAGCGTACGACATTGCAAAACAAGATTCGCCGCTTGGGGATTTCGAAGGCAACTTACTGCCAGTAATGCGTCTTATGCCTGGGAGTGCAGTCGCATTTAGCAATGAGCGGAAGATGGTTCTGAGGGTCGGCTTCGCATCAGGCTCGACACGTGCGATCAGTCCGCAATGCGGCGCAGTAGCGTGTTTTCTCGTGTACCTCCGCGATGTCTAACTGCAGGCGTCTATTTCGCTCTAGTCCCCGCTGTTTCTACACAACGTGCGAAGCCTCGTGATTTTCCTTCACTGCCATCACCGGTCGCTTTTGAAACCATTCCATGGCATGACAATTGGCGCCGAGCACTGCCGCATGGGACACATTCAGGCGTGAAGCGCAATTTTGAATCGATGATCGGATTGCAACTCTGAGTACCAGGACAGCCCGGCACAGCGGATCCAATTCCGTAAGCAGTTTTGTGTCGGCCCCAAGAATGAGGCCGAGACTAGCCGCGCGTTCTTCATCATCGGCCTGCGGTAAGTGTTCGACATGCGCCTCGTGGAGGAGTCTGACTGGTCCGAATTGCCGTAATGCGGTCATTGTCCGCATGCGGGCATGGGCTCAGGCTAGAGTCTCCCCCTTTGGAAGAACAACTTCGAGGAGGATTACGCGAACGAAGGTTCAGGCGCTTTGTGGCAGCAGCTGAGCACTGACTTGGCAAGTGCCTCAATGGGAGTCTGTCGAAATGTGGCAGACTTCCTGGAGACCTTTCACATGCAACGGCTAGCGCTGGTGAATGCCCCACCTATATAAAAAGGTCTTGACTCCGTTCAACAAATCCATCTCAATCGACTGGCCGTTTGCCCGGTTCAAGAAAACGTAGATACTTACCCACACCGCCGAGCGATTGCCTAAAGCAGGCATACAGATAATCGAGTTTGAGTGAGAATCGATATTGTAAGTGAGGGAATTTCCGCTGTGGGTGAGCTCGCCAGGCATGAGGTCCGCGATCGCAAGCAATACCGACCTCACGTGGCGGCAGGCCGGACACGAGAGATCGAGGTGGTTGGGATCGGACGTGTGAGAGCCAATCAACTCCACTTCAAAGCCGACCAGACGGCGCTCACCATGTGTCTGTTCAAATTGCGGCCAAAACTGCCAAAATACACCGTATTCGGTTACGAGAGATTGCACTCGAGAGTTCAACGCTGGAGTTGCCATTGATGCACCTGTTCACAAAATTGCAAATAGCTTGCCACTCGCTCTTCGACTCGGAACGTCCGCTACTTCATGCGGATCCGATACCTGCCGCTTTTTGGTCTGGCCTTGGCGAGCTTTGCCGCAGGAGAGATTCTGCAAGGCGGCGAATGTCGCACTGGTGATCGTCGAGCGCCACAAGGAGCTCCTGGTAGGCGGCCAAGTTCCGTTTGGTGCGCCACTCCAAATGACAAGCAAATAAGTACAAAGCGTCGCGTTTGTCCGATTTTCTTCGACATGTCAGTCAAAGCGATTTTGTTGTCGGCAGACTGACTCAACGGGAAGATAGTTGTTAGCTGACGGACTCCCTAGCCGTCCCAGCGTTTACCAGTGCCGACTGCGTCCGCGACCACGATGCTTACGGCATCAACCACCACAAGCAGAAAAAGAGAGAGGACGAGTACACAGGCTGCGAAGAGATTCTGCTCGACGCTGGTGGCGCCCAGCACAAGGCGGATCGGGTAAATCAGCGCCAGCACATTCACCATAGTTAGCACCGTCCAAAACTCTGTGGTTGGCTTTTTCGTCTTCATTTCCAAAACCTCGAATCGGAACTGAATTCGACTGTGTGTATTGCAGGCCACCAACCACTTCGGTCATCGCTTAAACCGTTGGTTCTTGGTGGCAATCCCTGCATTCCGCCCGCCGGCTGTCATGACCTTTCGAGGGCACTGCCACAATGTGGGCACTGATCCCTGGTCCGCTGCTCGTCGATACTCCCGCAATTCAGTGATTTGCCGGTGCTGCGTCTTTGGCGAGCCAAATGCGTAAGTAGGGCTGCGATGCACCGATGGCTGAAGTGCTTCGAGCGACAGTTCGGGCAGAGCTACCGGCGGCATCAGAGCGTCAAGTAGAAACCAAGGAGTCAATATGTACGCCACAAAAGCTGTCAATGGCGTCCCCGCGATTCAGCGCGATGGACAACGGGTGTTGAGTGTCTGCGATCAAGATTGGGAGTTTGCAAACTGGCTATGCGCGCTGCTCAACGAACTGGGCGGCAAGTCCGAACTGCTGCTAAACGAGCGAGACCGGGAATGGCTCAAGGCGATCGATAGTCCGTTCAGAAGGGCCGCACAGCATGCCTAATGTCAAAACAGTCCCCACGATCTCTATCGTTGTTCCTTTTCATAACGAGGAACCTAATGTCATCGAACTGTATGGGCGCCTGCAAGGTGTCATGGAGGAGCTTGGCCGCACTTACCAGTTCGTCTTCGTCGATGATGGCAGCAGAGATCTTACTTACAAGTTGCTGAAGGAACTCGCCGAAATCGACCCTCATGTCGTCGCCGTCCGGTTGCGTCGCAACTTTGGTCAGACCGCAGCCCTCGCTGCCGGGTTTGCGCATAGCAATGGCGAATACGTGATCGCTATGGATGGCGATCTTCAGCATGATCCCGCCGAAATCCCAGTCTTTCTGGCAAAGATCGAAGAGGGCTACGACATCGTGAGTGGGTGGCGCAGCCACCGCATTGACAATTTGTTGCTGCGGAAGATCCCTTCCCGCTGTGCCAATTGGCTGATGGCCAAGCTCAGCGGTGTCAACATCCACGATTTTGGGACAACCTTCAAGGCGTACCGGGGCGACTTGCTGCGGCAATTACCGCTCTACGGCGAAATGCACCGTTTCATCCCAGCCTTGGCTTCGGCCTATGGAGCTTCGATCTGTGAAATACCCATTCAGAACAACCATCGGAAGCACGGCGAATCGCACTACAACATTTCTCGCACGTTCCGGGTATTTTTCGATCTCATGACGATCCGGTTTCTTCTGCGCTACATGTCGCGCCCGCTCCATTTCTTCGGCCGGCTGGGCGTCATCAACATGGGTCTCGGATCGACGATTGCACTCTGGCTGCTGACATGGAAGCTCGTTACAGGGACCGACGTCGTGCAGCAACATGGTTTGCTGTTGGTCTTCGCAGCTGTGCTGATCCTAGTGGGGCTCCAACTGGTGGCGCTTGGACTTCTCGGGGAGTTGGAAGTGTGGCAGTACTTCAATCCATCCGCACGGAGACCTTACGCTGTGTCGGAGGTACGTGATCTGCAGGCCACCCTGAGGATTCCCCTTACATCGGAGGTGGGTTTGTGAGCAGCAATCGGATCGAAACAGCAACCGTGCGGTCGCATTTGCGCTGCAAACCGGAGCATCTGTGCTGAGTGAGCTTCAATATCGCTGGGTTGGCCGGCACCGGGAAGCTGTGATTTTACTCATGCTGACGGTTTTGGCATTCTCAGTTCGCTTCTACCGGGTCGACTTTAACAGCCTGTCCGAGGATGAGGTGGCCAAATGGGCGGCCATTCAAGAGTATCGACACGGACACTTTGTCGGTGTCAATAGCGAGCACCCGATGCTGCCGAAGATGCTGGCTTGGGCCAGCCTGGCAACGGGTGAACGATGGGGCCGATTGGCCACGACGCATGGCTGGCTCACGCTAAAACCTGAAGGCTGGCTTCGTCTGCCCAACGTGCTATTGGGTACAGCCACGACGGCTGTCCTCTTCTTATTGTGCCGCCGAATGATAGGCGTTGCCGGGTCTTTTGCGACGAGTTTCTTCTGGGCGGTTGCGCCCTTGCCAGTGGCGTTGAATCGGCTGACGAAGGAGGAAACGCCCCTCACCTTCTTCACCCTACTGGCTTGTTACTTCTACTGCCGCGCCCAACAGTCGGATGCGGGCCGCACTGTGCGGCGATGGTACGATCTGAGCGCAATCAGCTTTGGCCTGGGTCTGGCCTCGCAGTACATTCTTCACCTGCTGGGCTTGAATGCACTTGCCTGGTTTCTTGCCGGGAAAATGGGGCTGAATCGCAAGCCGTCTCAATTCAGCTACAAACGGTTTTTCTTCGTGATGTTCCTCACTTTTGTTTTGGTGAACCCGGTCGTTCTCTCGCCGGCCAACTTCAATGCCATCTTGCACTGGCTCCATCATGACGGGGTAAAACACACTGGCTATGATTTCGACGGCACGCTATACATGAACTTCCCCTCGCGCCTGCTTGCGGGAGTGCCGTGGTTCTACTATCTCTGGCTGTTGTTGGTAAAGACACCGATTCCGATCCTGCTGGCCGTCATCCTTGGCTCCGCACTGCTTTTGCGAGAGCGCCGGACGCTCGCATCGTGCTTTTTTCTGTCGTTCGGACTGGTTCAGTTAGCCGGACTGTCGGTCAGTGGAGCCAAGTGGATTCGATACTCACTTCCGCTCTTGCCCTTTCTCTTCCTGGCAGGCGGATATGCCGTGCAACAAACACTGAAGGCGGCGAAAGGAAGAGTCCTGTCCCAGGGCCTAGTGGGTCTCGCCGCCGTCATTTTGCTGGGATGGCCGCTCCTTGAATTGCCGTCTTGGGCACCCTACTATTCGTTCTACCTAAACTCAATTGGGGGAGAGAAACATAACATCGCGCGTTATTTTGCAATGGATGAGGTCTCCGAGTTTGACACGCGCGAGGTAGCACAGGCGGTGTGTCCGTTCGCGCCCGCTGCGGCGAGCCTAGCAACTGCTAGACCGATGAGCATGGCTTATTACCTGCAGGTCTGCGGGCGCACGGACCTTCAGGTCGTGCCGCTTTACGACACGCATTATGCACCGCGAGACGGAGATCTGATTGTGCTTGAGCCTTCACGCCGGTTCTTTGAGACACAGAGATTTTTTGATGCTTTGAGAAACTCCGGGATGCCCCACAGTGAAGTGCGAGTCGGACCGGTTTTGGCGAGCACGATCTATCTCTTTGATCCATCGCTGCAGAGACCAAAGAGCGGGAAGGAAGAGTTCACTCTGACCCAGTTGCGGGGCGCACCACCTCGGTTCGGGAATGTTGCGCAAGAAACCGCATCGACAAAAACGAGCAGGTTTGGATTCTCAGATCTCAGCAGGAGACTCACACAATGACACCGCTTTACCACGCGAGGAAATCTGATGCGGGCCGGTTTGTGCGCGCATTCGTTTGTTTGATTATCGCCTTCCCGGCAGTTGCACAGCAGGCAAACATCTCCGCACCTCTCACCGCAGATGAGGTGATGGGGCGTGTCGCACAGAGGAACGAAGTGCGCGCCAAAACACTCGAAAGCTACTCCAGTGTTCGAACGTATCACTTGGAATGCCACTGTCTGTCACATAAAAAGGCCGACATGGTCGTACGCACCGACTACCAGGCGCCGAATAAAAAGGAGTTCACGATCCTTTCCGAGAGCGGTTCTGGCACGGTGCGGGACCGTGTGTTCAAGAAGCTCCTTGAGGCAGAACAAGAGTCGATGCGGGATGAAAATCAACAGCGTTCCGCAATCACACCCGAGAACTATACATTTCAATTGTCCGAATACCAGAAGACCGATACGGACGAATTCTATGTGCTCGATGCGCAGCCGCGAAGCAAGAACAAGTTTTTATTTCGCGGCCAGATTTGGGTGAACGCGAAAGACTTCGCGATAACTCGAGTCGAGGGCCAGCCGGCTGTCAACCCTTCGTGGTGGACCGTCAAGACTGACTTCAAGCGCAGCTACTACAAGATCGGTGAGTTCTGGTTACCTGAATCGAACGAGAGCGAAACCAAGGTGCGCATGTTCGGCACAGCGGTTCTAAGCATTGAATATCGCGATTACCAAGTCACGCAGGCTGGGGGTGGAACAATGGCCAGGCCTCCTGTCGAAGCACTGGCAGCAACAGTGGCCGAACAGTTTTAAAGAACCTCGACGTTCGGCACATTCGTGGCTCGGTGCTCCTACCGATCATTACGGGAGTCCAGCCAGCATAAAGTGCCCCGGCGTGCAGTCGTGCAATCTCACATTGGTCGGCGTAGGTTGGGGCCCTTCAGCGATGCCCGGCGGAACAAGAACCCGCAAACAAAGCGCCGACTATCCTCTTTTCTCTTTCCTGAACCCGGTTGAGAGCCCCGTAATCAAAGAAAAAATGCGTGCCGATTGAGGGTGCAAGGAATTTGGTCCACCACTGTCGACCTTTGATGTTTTCGACGTCGACGGCGCAACCAATTTTGCGTATCAGTCAGTGCCCAGACCTGCTCTTGGTCGTGACCTTTTGAAGGCAACTGCCCTCATGCGGGCACCCGCCATGTGGATTGCGCCCGTCTATATTCCTCACCTACAAGAAGTTCGGACTTGGCCACCGAAATGCTTTTATCAAAAGCGCTATGGCAACTTGTGACCATCCTTCTGACTTAGTTCATCGCATTGCATACCCGTCTCTCGGGAGACCAGGGTTGCGAATTGATTCGTGGCGGCTTCCAGCCTTGGCGCCGGAGGAGGGAGAACGGACTCCTGCATCTTCCGGCGTACGAGAAGCGGAAGCGGGCGACCTATTTCGCGAAAGTCTAATTGCATCGGGAAAGTCGGGGCGGAGAAATCCATGGGCGACAGGTGGAGCGCTGGCCTTCCAGGTGGTGCTACTGGTGGCGTTAGTTGTCATTCCGCTATTTCACACGGAACCACTCCCCAAAAGGCAAACGTTGACGATGCTGTATCTGCAGCCGCCAACGGCCGCGGTTGGGAGTCCCACAAAGTTTCAAGCGCCTAAGGCCGCATCGACCTACACACCAACAAGGACTGCCATTACCGCTCCGGTGCATGAAGCGCAAGAAACGCCCTCATCGCCGGTCGGAATGCCTGGGGGAGTCCCCGGTGGAGTGGAGGGCGGCATTCCTGGCGGAGCGTTGAGCGAAATGGTAAATAACGCGCCAAGCGTTCCCGCCCTTGCCCAATTGCCTGTGCCAGCGCCGGTTAGAAGAATGCGGATCGCCTCCAGGATAGCTGAGGCGAACCTGATCCACGACGTTCCGCCGCAGTATCCGCCGGAGGCTGGTCGAGCGCGGATTGAAGGGGCCGTAGTGCTGATGGCCGTGATCGGCACGGATGGAAGCGTCAAGGATGTGCGAGTCGAGAGCGGTTTACCAATACTCGTGCAAGCCGCTATCGACGCGGTGAGGCAGTGGCGGTACAAGCCATATCTGATCGACGGAGAACCGGTTGAAGTTGATTCCCGGATCACAATTAATTTCACGCTCTCGGGAGCTTAGGAGTATTCGCAATGCAGCAAAATACACTCAGATTGCTTGGCCGACCTTTGGCATCGCTCTTAGAGCGAGCCCATCTGTTGCTTTTGATTGTCATCGGCACATTGGCCGTAGCAGCACCGATGGAGGCGCAGTCTTTCACGACGGCGGGCACGATAACAGGAACCATCCTCGGAACAGTTTTCGACACCGGCGACGACCCAATCGCGGGCGCCAGTGTGATTCTTCAAGGGCCGGCGGGCGACCGTCTCACGGCTATCACAAAAGATGACGGAGGCTTTGCATTCGAGCAGGCTCGAGGCGGCGTCGCCTATCAGATCACCGTCACCGCTGAAGGATTTGCAAACTGGAACTCATCCATTACGGTCGAACCGGGTCAGAATAAGACGCTGCCGGAGATCAAGCTTCACATCCTGGCTGTACAGCGGGCAGTGACCGTGAGTTATTCCCAAAAGGAGATTGCCGCGCAACAGTTCAAAGCCGAAGAACAGCAGCGCATCTTCCGTTTCATACCTAATACTTATGTGACCTACGAACCTCATCCCGAGCCTCTGACCACGGGAATGAAGTTCCACATGGCGTACAAAAGTATCACCAATCCAGTGTTCTTCGCCCGCACGGCTGCGTGGGCCGGCATCCAGCAGGCGGCTGACACACCTGGTCAGTGGCAGCAGGGTGCAAAAGGATACGGCAAGCGGCTCGGGGCTGGCCTCGCTGACGCCACTACCGAAGGCCTAATCGGTAACGCTATTTTGCCCTCACTGCTGCATCAGGATCCTCGCTATTACTATCAAGGCGGCAGCGGTACGAAGAAGGCCCGCGCGCTCCACGCCATCCTAGCTGCGTTTATCTGTAAGGGAGACAACGGAAAAACGCAGCCCAATTACTCCACGTGGGGCGGTAGTTTGATTTCCTCTTCTATTTCCCTCTCCTACTACCCAAGTGCCGACCGCAATGCCCAGCATGTATTCAAGAACTTTGGAATCGGAATGGGCTTTCATGTTGCTGGTGGTTTGGTGCAAGAGTTCATCTTGGACAAGTTTACGAGCAGAGGTAAGCACTAGTTTCGAGTGCTCGCAGCGGAGAAACAGCCATGTGCTCCACAACACTCAAACTGGGTCCAGCAACAATGGCAACAAATCCGTTCACCCGGGCTGGCTGTTATGAGATCCGCCTTCCCGCTCGCGAGAAAAAGCGAGGCAGAAGTTCGCTCTCTACGTATGGACTTGGTCGTTGTCAACAACACAAACGGAAAGCGACGGCTTCAAATGAGTTGGCGAGCTAACTGATGAGGAAGCCCACCGCGAATATTCGTTTAGTCCATGCACTACTACTCGCAGTCGGCGCATATTTCTGTGTCGGCTTGGAAGTTTTTGCGCAGACAGCTGATTCCCAAACCACAGACCAGGCAAACAAGTCCTGGACGGCCACGACCGACTTCAACCGCAAAAACGTAAATCCCATGCGCATGATCGAAAGCCACCGGCAGAACGGAAATCGCACGGTAGACACGCGATCAGTCGAGATCCCGGGCTCCGACGGACATTTCGAACACTACCAGGACATCGAAAGGGAAACGCTGCAAGTGGACGCTACTACGGCGCGAATCACAACCCGTACGTTCTGTCGAGATGTTAACAGGAGGAAAACACTCGTGGACGTTACAGAAGAAGAAAAGCACACAGGCCCCGGTGGCGACTCGAAGATTGATCGCATTACCTCCGCATCCGATCTCAATGGCAGGCTTCAGCCAGTTCGGCGCGAGATCGTGGAGACGCAAAACACAGACATGGACATGGAGGAGACGAACAGTACCGTAATGCTCGCGGATGGCAACGGCGGTTTAGCTCCCGCTATCAAGACTCGCGAGCTCCGCAAGCGAGCCGCGAGCGATACCGTGGAAACTGAAAAAACCACATGGCTTCTGGACGTTAACAGAAACTGGCAAGTAAACGAAGTACGCCATGCCACTACCAGGCAAGAAGGGACGAATCGGACCACCGAGGAGCGCCTTTCCCGGCTCGACTCTCAAGGCAAGCTACGCGAAGTGTCTCACGTCGTGGTTAAGGAATCTGAGAGCGCTTCCGAGGAAAAACGCAGCGTCGTGGAAACCTATTCCATTGATGTCCCGGGTACCGCGCCCGACGGCAGCCTGCACCTCATAGAGCGCAAAACGAGTACCGAGAGCTTGAGTCCCACTGGTGAACGAGCAACCGACAAGAAAATTGAACAGGTCAATCCGGGCGATCCAAGCTCAGGTCTCCGCGTGTCGGTCCTGGTCGACGGGAAAATGGTCCCCGGACCTCTGGGAGAACGGTCCACAGTAACCATTCGTGCACGCGACGTGAACGGGAATTTTGGAATCGTCTCAGTTGATACGACCACGTCGGATCGGATCCCCACCATTCAGGTTCAGCAAACGCCTGCGGGAAAGCCTTAATGAAGCTATCGCAGACTAATTTTTTTGTTCGCTCCAAGTACAGGGCGGAGGCTGGAACCAACCTCGATTTGCTGCCCAAATTCGGTCAGTGCCCTTGGCGGGTCAATGGAAGCGTGTGTTGGAGCTTCCGATCGGATTGGCGGACAGGTATTTTCATCCACTTACAACTGGCTACTTCTGGCAGCCGGATTGCGAATACGAAGGCGATCTTCAAATCGTCCCAGGAGTAGGCCATGCTTGGAGAACTGGTGAACATCCCGACCGACACACTCATTCAGATGCTGTACATCATCCTCGCCGGAGAAGTCACTATCAGTGCCAGCGCTGCTGCGGAAATCGAACAGATTCAACGCGAGTTGCAAAGTAGAGGCGGCGAGCGATGCCGGACCATTCAAACGGTTAACTGAGAGAAGCGGCATCGGTTTTTGAATGAGGGTTGAACTACGACGAAGGCAGCGCCTGCTAAACCCCAGAGTGTCGGAAGAGCACAAATACGACTAAGGAATGGAAAATGATCTCGCTAACAGGAATTGAAGAACTGGCCGGACCACTGAGCGCCGAAGGGCTTGCACGATCAACCGTTGCAGGTTCGCCGCTAGGCGCCGATGAGCTGAATAGGATCGATGCTTTTTGGCGCGCGTGCAAATACCTTGCTCTAGGGATGATCTACCTTCAGGGGAATCCTCTCTTACGGGAGCCCCTAAAACCAGAACATATCAAAAGCCGACTGCTCGGCCATTGGGGCTCAAGCCCCGGGCTCGCCTTCCTCTACACCCATCTGAGTCGTCTTATAAAGAGAGACGATCTGGAGATGATTTTTCTCGCAGGCCCAGGACACGGGGCGCCGGGAGTTTTAGCTCCGATATATCTGGAAGGCACGTACAGTGAAATCTATCCGGAGAAAAGCCAGGATGAGAAGGGCCTGCAAGAGTTCTTCAAGCAGTTCTCATTCCCCGGCGGTATTGGCAGCCACTGTACCCCAGAAACGCCGGGTTCGATTCATGAAGGAGGGGAACTGGGATATGTCCTCTCGCACGCCTGCGGAGCGGCGTTCGACAATCCAGAGTTGATAGTAGCGGCCGTGGTGGGTGATGGCGAAGCCGAAACTGGCCCGCTGGCGACCTCGTGGCACATCAGCAAGTTTTTGAATCCGATCCGCGATGGAGCCGTATTACCGATCCTTCACCTTAACGGATACAAGATCAACAATCCAACTCTGCTGGCGCGAATCACTCATCAAGAATTGGAAGATCTGTTACGCGGGTATGGCTGGACTCCTTACTTTGTGGAGGGCTCTGACCACGACAGCATGCATCAGGCAATGGCAGCCACGCTTGAGCGTTGCATTGCCGAAATTAAGATCCATCAGGAAGAATGCCGGAAGACGGGCATTGCCACGCGACCACGCTGGCCCATGGTGGTATTGCGTTCACCAAAGGGTTGGGGTGCACCGGTGGAAGTGGACGGGCACCGGATTGAAGGCTTCTGGCGCTCGCATCAGGTTCCGTTGGCAGAGGTCAAGACTAAACCGGAACACCTGCGCATTCTTGAGAACTGGATGCGGTCACTCAAACCCGAAGAACTGTTCGACGAGTATGGAAGAGTGTTACCGAAACTCGCGGAAATTATGCCGTCAGGCCGGCGCCGCATGAGTGCCAGTCCGCACGCGAATGCAGAGCTCAGGAAAACCCTGCGGTTACCCGATTTTCGCGATTACGCCATCGAGATTGAGCGCCCGGGAATCGTCGAAGTAGAGAATGTCCCGCCTCTGGGACACTTTCTGCGCGATGTCATGAAGTGGAATATGGACAGCTTTCGAGTGTTCGCGCCAGATGAGAATACTTCCAACAAACTGGACGCAATTTACCAGGCTTCGAAGAAATTCTGGATCGCTGAAAGTTTCCCCGAGGACCGTGATGGAACAGAACTAGCTTCGGACGGACGCGTTGTCGAAATGTTGAGCGAGCACACGATGGAAGGCATGCTCGAGGGCTACTTGCTTACGGGTCGCAACGGCTTTCTATCGTCTTATGAAGCTTTTGTGCACGTGATCGACTCGATGTTCAATCAGCATGCCAAATGGTTGTCGATCTGCAATCATTTATCTTGGCGCCGCAAGATCGCATCGCTGAACCTTCTCATTACCTCGACCGTATGGCGGCAGGATCACAATGGCTTTACGCACCAGGATCCGGGATTTCTGGATGTAGTGCTCAACAAGAGTGCCGCAGTAACCCGTATCTACCTCCCGCCGGATGCCAATTGTCTATTGTCCGTGGCAGATCATTGCCTGCGCTCGGAAAACTACATCAACGTCATTGTCTCGGACAAACAGCGCCATGTGCAGTACCTGGATATTGATGCTGCCATTACCCACTGCACCAAGGGCATCGGCATCTGGAATTGGTCCAGTAATGATGAAGGCCAGGAACCCGATGTGGTTTTTGCTGCCGCGGGCGACATCCCCACCCAGGAAGCATTGGCCGCGACGGCCCTGCTCCGGGAACGATTCCCTGACCTGAAAATCCGATTCATTAACGTGGTTGATTTGTTCAAGCTGCAACCGCGCAACGAACATCCACATGGCTTAACGGATGCGGACTTCGATTCTCTGTTCACCGTCGATAAGCCGATCATTTTTAACTTCCATGGCTATCCCTGGCTCATTCACCGTCTCGCCTATCGCCGTACAAACCACCGCAACCTGCATGTGCGCGGTTACAAGGAGAAAGGCAACATCAACACGCCGATGGAGCTGGCAATTAACAACGAGACGGATCGGTTCAGTCTCGCGATCGACGCGATTGACCGCGTCCCACAACTGCAGCGGATCGGCGCGCACGCCAAAGAAGAATTCCGCGATCGCCAGATCGCATGCCGACGTCATGCTTACGAGTACGGGATCGACAGTCCTGAGATCAGCGGTTGGAAGTGGCCTTACGACAAGAACTGAAGTGAGCGACCGTCAGCAGTTGCCATGGACAGCGCACTATGAGGATCGCAACGCGCGCTAACGACAACCTTTGCGTATCACATCAATTGTCCCGATGAGGCGTGGGCCAGCCGGCGAATTCTCGCAGATGGAGAAGAATAGATCATGATTACCAAGGCCGCCGCAAAGCGGCAAGCAATGCTGCAGACTGAGAAACTCACCGCCAAGTACGGATGTGGTCCCGTGCACTTCTCCGGAACAGACGAAGCACTGTATGAACGGCACCTGCTGTTCGACAGTGGCGTCGATCTTGCGGCCGCGACTGCGCGCGACCGGTTCGACGCCCTTGCGCGGTCGGTGCGAGACGTTCTATCGCAGAGATGGCTCTTGACCGAGAAGACTTACACGGAGAAGAACCCGAAGCGCCTCTATTACCTTTCGATGGAGTTTCTCACCGGCCGCTCACTCGCGAATAATGTTACGAACCTTTTGCTCGCTCCGCTCACAGACCAGTTCACCCGGGACAAGAAACTGAACCTGCTCGAGATATTGGAGCAGGAGCCGGATGCGGGACTCGGCAACGGCGGGCTCGGACGTTTGGCAGCATGCTTCATTGAATCGGCCGCGACGTTGCAGCTACCGGCGATGGGATACGGATTGCGCTATGAATATGGCATCTTCAAGCAATCCATCCAGAACGGATGGCAGCAGGAAATGCCGGACAACTGGCTCCGTTCTCCCGACCCGTGGGAGATCGCTCGTCCGAACGAGAAGGTGGAAGTCAGCCTGGGTTGCTCGTTCGAACTCAGCGGAGGCAGCCTGCGCCCCGTGCCTGGACGTCCATCGACGCTCATCGGCATTCCATTCGACCGTCCTGTGATCGGGTATGGCGGTTCCACCATCAACACACTCCGCCTCTGGGCCGCGGCCGCGCCGGACTTCTTCAACTTTGAAGAGTTCTCTCACGGCGATTTTGTAGAAGCCTTTACTCAGACGCTCTCGGCCGAAACCCTGACACGCGTTCTATATCCCGATGATTCAGGAGTCAGGGGGCAAACTCTACGCCTACTGCAGGAGTACTTCCTTGTTGCCTGCTCGTTGGCAGACGCGGTGCGCCGCTTCCAGCGCTCCAACTCGAATTGGGATTTGTTTGCAGAGAAAGTGGCGATTCAAATGAACGATACCCACCCCTCTCTGGCAGTGCCGGAACTCATGCGAATCCTGTTGGATCAGGTGCACCTCGAATGGGACGAAGCCTGGCATATCACGCAGCACACGCTGGCATACACGAATCATACTTTGTTGCCGGAAGCGCTTGAAAGATGGCCAGTGGCGTGGTTTGAAGAAATGCTGCCCAGGCAACTCGAGATCATCTACGAAATCAATCGCCGTTTTCTGGGCGATGTTCGCGGGCGGTTTCCTGCCGACAAAGAGCGCATTCAGCGCGTTAGCATTGTCGAGGATGGCCCCGAGGGCAAGGTTCGCATGGCAAATCTGGCAGTCGTAGGTTCTCACAGCACCAACGGGGTGGCAGAGATTCACTCCAAGCTGTTGCGTGAGACCACGCTCAAAGACCTGGCAGAAATCTTTCCGGAACGTTTCAACAACAAAACAAATGGAGTCACACCCCGGCGCTGGCTGCAATTATGCAATCCTGGACTCTCTAAACTCATCACTGATGCCATCGGAGATGGCTGGATCGGTGACTTAAGCGAATTAAGCAAGCTCAAAGTATTCACAGAGGACAATGGCTTCCGTGATGACTTCCGCAAAGCCAAGGGAAATGCCAAGCGACAATTCTGTGATTGGCTCCGCTGGTCGACAGGGCAGAGCGTTGATCCAGAGTCGATCTTCGATTGCCAAGTCAAACGCATCCACGAGTACAAACGCCAATTCCTGAATGCTCTGCGGATCGTTGTGCTTTACAACCGGCTGCGCCAGGACCCAGGGCTCAACCTGTATCCGCGGACGTTCTTTTTCGCTGGCAAGGCCGCACCTGCCTACCGGCTCGCCAAGGTGATCATCAAGTTCATTAACAATCTGGCTGCGACCATCGACGGGGACCCCGCAGTGCGCGAGCGGCTTAAGGTGGTATTCCTGCCCGACTACTGCGTCTCGCTTGCGGAGCACCTCATACCCGCCAGTGACGTCTCCAACCAGATCTCGACGGCAGGCTATGAGGCCAGCGGCACAAGCAACATGAAGTTCATGATGAACGGGGCATTGACGATCGGCACACGCGACGGCGCGACAATTGAGATGGCAGCCGAGGCGGGCGAGGAGAACTTCTTCCTCTTCGGTTTGACGGCTGAGCAGGTGATTGGCAGCCGCGGATGGTACAGCCCGCGCTGGCACTACCAACACGAGTCCGAGACCCGTCAAGCCCTGGACCTGATTTTCTCGGATTATTTCAGCTGCGATGAGCCCGGTGTCTTCGAGCCGTTGCGCGACATGTTGCTGACCCACGGCGATCACTACATGCACTTGGCGGACCTGAATTCATACCTCACGGCAGACGCGCAGATGAGCGCGTTATTTACCGCTCCTGACGAGTGGGCGCGCAAGGCCATCTTGAATGTGGCCGGCTCGGGAAAGTTCTCTAGCGACCGCACCATCGCAGAGTATGCAAACGAAATCTGGAACGTCAAGCCATGTCCAATACCAGAAACAACGTAAGAATGGACTCCCGCAACAAGGAAAGGAAATATTAGTGAAGTTCACAAACATACTGCTTGCAGGATTTCTATTCTTAGTCGCTGGCGCCTACGGTCAGGATGTCCACTATAACTATGACCGAGGCGCCAACTTTGCAGCATACAAAACCTACCAATGGGTTGACCTCCCGGGCGGCGTGCCGGACCAGTTGATCGATCGGGATATTAAACGATCGATCGACGAACAGCTTTCGCAGAAAGGTCTCACCAGGGTCGAGAAGGACGCAGACCTTTATGTCGGCTATCAGGCTGTAATCGACATGGAAAAAGGTATCAGCCTATCGGGATGGGGCACGCGCGGCGGTCCGGGAGGATGGGGCGGGTGGGGCGGATTGGATAGCGGTACAGTAACGGGCCAGACTTCGACTATCCCCGTGGGAATTTTGTTGGTTGACCTCTTTGACCCCGCCAAAAAACAGCTGATCTGGCGCGGAGATGCTAGCAAGACGCTCGACCTCAAAAAAGACCCGGACAAGAACTACAAGAATCTGCAAAAGGCGATGACCAAGCTGTTCAAGAATTATCCGCCTCAAGCCGGCAAATAGTCGGCTGTTCGGCTTGAAGGAAAGTAGCACCACGAATTCACAGCAGAACTTGTAAATGAACGCGAAATAGATTTGCGGAACGACTTTTGCTCTATGCGTGGAAGGAGTATGCCAGCGTGGGGTGTTTTTTGTGGCGTAGGAAGAGGACCATGCAGCGTGTCCGAATGGGAAAAAGGATTGCACTGTTTGGTTTAGTCGCCTCGTCCCTGCTGTTCTGCTCCGCCCACTCTTTTCAGCCAGCGCCGAAACTGTATCGCGCCAAGCCGAACGTGCCGCCGTGGGCGGAACAGGGGAATTTTCGTTTCATCCGGGTGGACGGCGGCCAAATCGAGAGCTGGAAGGCCGAACGGACCTGGTGGGGCAACAAGTTCAGCGCCGAAGAGAAGGACGTGCTGACCCACATCTATGACCGCGATTTCGAGCAAATGCTCGGCTTGCTCAAGCAGGCGGAGTTCAACTGGATCTGGGTCACGTGGAGCAGCGGATGGTCGCTTAAGGACGAGAACGAGAACCGGGAGAACCTGAAAAAGGTAATCGCCCGCTGCCACGAGAACGGTATCCACGTCTCGGCCTACCTGTCAGCTTCCAACATGTTTCGCGAGAGCATCTACCGCGACGACCCGGAAACGAAGAAATACGGGCTGTGGATGTACGGCATTCCCATGTTCTACGCCGGCCCAACCAAGACCAATCTGCAAATCTCCTGGAAGCGCCGGCTGGCCGATGCGCGCAAGCCCGGCTGGCGGGCCTATCTTATGAAGAAGGCCGAGCTGGCGGTGGACGCGGGAGTGGACGCGATCATGTGGGACAACATGATCGGTTACAACGAAGGTCTGGCCCAATTGCTCGATGACACCCAGCGGATGGCGGAGCGGAAAGCGCAGCAGACCGGACGGCCCAAGGTCATGGTTTCTGCCAATATCCATATTCCGCCGGATCGTTTTGCGATGAACGACAGCAACGAGGTGGTCTGGGAGGAGGACGGCAAAGACACTCCGGGCGTATGGGGCGGTCACTGGCAGGTAGAGAACGCGCGCAATATTAAATTTCTAAGCGGCGAGAAGCAGCTTTGGCAGCCCCTAATTTATGAGAACGACCGCTATCACTGCGGCCCGCGCGAGCGCTGCATCCCCAGCCCGGTCGAGCAGAAGCTTTCCATCGCCGAGGCCTATGCATTCGGCGCGGCCACCTCGCGCAATATCGAGGGCCGATTCCTCTCAGCCGTGATCAAAGGCGAGCCGGAGGCCCGGAAGGCTTGGACGGCCATCGCTCGATACAATCATTTCCTCGTCGAGCACCCGGATCTCTATGACCAGGCAGCGCCGGCGGCGCGGATCGCTTTGATTTCCGCAGAGCCGCGGAATCCACTGGCCGACGAATTCCTCAAGCAGAGCGTCTTCTTCGAGACCAAAGTGCTGGCGCACCTGGACAAGGGAGTTCCCCTGGACCGGTTCAAGGTGCTGGTGATACCGGCCGACATGCCAAGGTTCAGCCGCGAGCAAAGCGCCCGGTTGGATATGTTTACCGCCCGCGGGGGCGTCATCATCAGGGCCGGGAAGGCTGAGTCGGGAATCGTGGCACGCGCCGAAGCCGCTGCCGAAGGGCCCCGCCTCAGTCTGGAGCCGCGCGGTTACGTGCTGGGCCAGTTGACTCGGAAACCCGACGGTCGAACTTTTATTCTTCACTTGCTCAACTACGATCATCTGGCCCCGGCAGAGGACGTGAGAGTCCGGCTCGAGCTGAGCGGGCTGGTCCAGGATCTGAGCGGCTGGGAAGTGAAAGTCCTTTCGCCGGACGCGGCCCAGCCTCAGTTCGCTGGCCTCTCTATCCACGGAAACGTCTTCGAGTTCACCCTGAAGCGGATCCGGCACTATACCGTCGTGACTCTCTCGGCCAGTCCGGCGCTGTAGTTTGAAATTGGTATTTTCACGACGCCGTTGAGCATGGAGGGAATCGATTACCCTCCATGCACCGTCCTAAAGCTGTAGAGTGATGCCATTCTCATCTCGGCGCTGATGGAGTCGAACACGCCATAACTCAAGGCTGCTCAGGTACAAGTTCATCCCGAAGGTAGCGTGCAACGGCAATCTCCAGATTAAAATGCATTCCTTCACGTTGCAGCATCTGCCCCAGCGGTGATCGTTGTACGACGGCCAAAACTCCGGGATTCATACCAACCAGCCACAGTTGAATGCCATGCTGACTTTGCCTCTTCGCAACTTGTGCGAACATTTTGAGCGCGGTGTACTCCATGTCGAGAACTCCGCTAGCGTCCACCGCGACGACCTTCGGTTGCGTTTCCCTGACCAGCGGCTCAATCTTGTGTGCGATCTGTGCCGCATTGGCAAAGAAAATTGGACCTTCCGGCCTCAGCAGCAGAAGGCCAGGGAAACTCTCGTCCTCAGGATGTTCCGGCGATTGCGGCCGGAATACGTTGGTTCCGGGCTTGCGCCGCAGGACATATACGGGAGGATCGGCTACGTGGTACGCCAGTGTGACCAGAGAAACGATTATGGCTACGATGATTCCCTTTAGCGTGCCGACGAGCACGACCCCTGCGAACGCTACGATCGCCCATGAAAATTCGGTCCTGCGAATGCTAAGAATTTCACGGAACTCGATCGGCTTAATGAGTCCGAAGGAATACACAATCACCACCGCCGCCAAGGCGGATTGCGGCATCATCGCAACGAGTGGAGTGAGAAAAAGGGTTGTTACCAGTGCCATCGCCGCGGTTACCATCTCGGCTGATTGCGTGCGAGCTCCCGCGAGGACGTTGACCGCCGTTTGCGTTGTGCCGCCGCCGCCCGGCATTGCACCCAAGAGCGCGCCTCCGACATTGGCGAGTCCGGTTGCAAGGAGCTCTCTGTCTGCTCGCGGCCTCGGCTCATCATTTCGCGCAAAGGCTCGGCCGGCCGCAGTTGTCTCTGTGAAGCTCATTAAGGCAATTCCTAATGCGCCGGGCCACAGCACGGTTATGAACGAAAGCTCTGGTTTCACCAACGAGGGCAATCCTGGCGGTATGTGGCCCACCAGTTCGACACCCCGATGCTGCAAATTCAGGAAGTAGGCGCCCGTTATCGCCCCGGCTACCGCCAGCAACGGCGCTGGCAGTTTCGGCAGGAAGCGCTCCATGCTCAGCAAAAACACGATTATCGTAAGCCCGACTGCCAGCGTTGCTAACGAGGTTCTGGGAAGGGTGTGAACGATTGAGAGGACGTTCTGAACGAATGTATCTCTTGTGAAGTGGATGCCAAGAATCTTCGGGATCTGGTCCACCACAATGACCAGCCCGATGCCGGCTCTGAAACCGACGAGCACCGGCTCGGAGATAAAATTTGCCACGACTCCCAGTCGCAGCACGGACGCCAGCAAAAGTGCCGCTCCCACCAGAAGCGTCAACGTCGCTGAGGCTCTCAGCAGGGCTGCGGGGTTGCCGTTGGGCACGGCCTGCCCCAACTGTGCGGCGGTCAAGATCGCCAGCGTCGTGGTCGTGCTGACGCTGAGAACGCGTGAGGTCCCAAGCACCGCGTATATCATCATCGGCACCAGCGCTGTATAGAGGCCGACCTGCACCGGCAGCCCGGCCATCATCGCGTACGCCATCGCCTTGGGAATGATGACTGCGCCGGTAGTCAGCCCCGCGACGATGTCGGGCCGCAGCCAATCCGCACGGCTTGAGATCAGCCACTCCGGTAAGAAACGGAAGCACCGATGATTTGACATGCTGCAGGCCTAGAGCTGTGGGACAGTTCGATGCTTCTGCTTCGGCTCTACGTACCCTTTCGGCTTTTGCCTGGGCGGAAGCTTCGGAGGCGTATAAGGAATCTCCTCGTACGGGATGCTGCTGAGTATGTGCGCAATGCAGTTCAGGCGAGCACGCTTTTTATTGTCTGACGGAACGATGTACCAGGGCGACGCTGCTGTATCCGTAGCTGCAAGCATCGCATCCCGGGCGCGGGAGTAGTCGTACCAGCGGCGGTGCGATTCCAAGTCCATAGGACTAAGCTTCCAGCGCTTGGAAGGATCTTCAATTCGCGCGAGGAAGCGCTTGTGCTGTTCTTTTTCCGATACTTCGAGCCAGTACTTCAGAAGGATGATGCCCTGGCTGACTAGAAAGCCCTCGAAGATTGGACAGTCTCTGAGAAATTGTCTGTGCTCTTCATCGGTACAAAAGCCCATCACGTACTCAACACCGGCGCGGTTATACCAGCTCCGGTCGAAGATGACGACTTCACCTCCGGCGGGCAGTTGTTCAATGTAGCGCTGGGCAGGGAGCTGCGTCTTCTGCCTCTCGGTCGGCGAGGGGAGGGCTACCACGCGAAAGATGCGCGGGCTGACACGCTCCATGATGCGCTTGATCATCCCGCCTTTGCCGGCTGCGTCTCGTCCTTCGAAAATGATCACAATGCGGGCGTTGGTCGCCTTGACCCAGTCCTGGAGCTTGACCAGTTCAACTTGTAGCTTGAAAATCTCGGCCGCGTAATCATTTTTACTGATCTTCGGTTGGTTGTTGACGCCGGACTGTTGGGTGTTGCTGTCCAGCCTTGATTGTTGTTTCTTCTCGTTTTTGGATTTCTTGCCCATCGTTGTTTTCTGGCTCCCGGGATCGGCCCGTTTTTTAGAGTCCGTTCAAGTGGAAAGTTACGCCTCGCCTCTGAATTGGTTCAAATGCTGCAAACCTGCCAATTGCGCATCCTGCACCGCATCCTCGGCATCTGCTTTGTTGTGCAAAAGTCTGTCCGCGCGTCGGTAGAGAGACGGTAAGCCATGGGCAGAAGACGCAGCAGTTGTGGAAATGAGATCTTGCGTGAAGCTAAATCGATACCTTGATCACTTTCAATTTGTGTTTCTAGATGTTGCACGCAATGTCTGCCCTCCTGTGTGAACGGAAACACGTCGCACTCCAATCAATTCGCATTGCGTGAATACACGCAGCGAAGTGTCCGATCTCAGCGTATTGCCCGACCAGCACGGCCAAGGGGCTTGCCCCTATGGCTTCTCGTCGCCTGATTTGCCCATTCCCATTCCGCCAGCCAGTTTCTGCGGCATCTTCCTTCGCACTGGAATTCCGACATTCGCCCCCCGCATTGTGGACAGACCAAGTTAATAATCGACGAGATGATTTGCGCATTCGATTCACCCGGCAGTGTGTCAAAGGTGCTCAGAGTAAATCTCCTATCCAAATACCTAGAAAGAAAGATACGAGGGGTAGCACAGAGGCCGCAAAGACGGAGATAGGCCGCGGGTTTTCGGCTCTCAGTTGCCCGTAGTGGTTGCTGCGGAGTCCGTTCCGGCTATTAACTGGCTCCCGCCTCGTTCAGCCAGGAGAGTGCAAGCTCAATGCCAATGTCGAATCGCGAATAAGAGGCGATACCAAAGCACTTCCTGCTTGCGCGCATAATCTCGAGTGTGTTGTCCTGCCCAGTATTAGGCATGTGCCCAGATGTGGGCGAAACTTGCCCGCTTGAGTTGCGGTCCGTCGGAGAAATCAGCGTTGCGTAAGACATGATAAGACATGAAGAGTAAACCCGTTTTAAGACTCTTCTCACGTTCCAGCCTGTTGGGACGAAGATTCGATCCAATCCGGGTGATGAGGTTCTGATCTTCGGGAACTGTCGCTCTAGTACCGGATTGCCGGGAAAGAGGAAAGCGAGGAGTCATCATGCCGAGCGAAAAATGCAGCAGGATAAATTAAAGAGTGGAGGAATATGCGACCGTCGCCCTAAGAATGGGACTTGGGCATGACATGCTATTCGGTCCTCTGCTAAAGAGAAGCTTCTAACTACCTTAATAAATATAATGATGTATCGGGAAAAGTTAATGCCAGAGGGTTGCGCGAGTCCTTTGGATGAGAATCCCGGAAGGCCGACGACCTCGAATACGGCTTCTGGCGCGCCGATCACGCTTTATGGCATCATAAAAATAAGCTTTGTGCTTGCCTCCTTGCGGTCGCTGCAAGGAGTAAGCCATGCCTCTTATTCTCGACCTCTTGAAAAAACAGACTCAGCAGCATGCATTTCGCGCCGAGTTGCTCCTGAGCCGGCGCGAGTGTTTGGAGTGTTTCGAGGACCTCAGCGAGAAGATTTGACTCGAAGATGGCCGGTTCTTACGATTATCGGCTTGTCACCCTGTCGGTGCTGATTGCCGTCTGTGCCGCGTACTCCGCCTTGGAACTCGCGGGCCGGACCACAGTTGCCAGCGGCAAGTGGAGAATCGCATGGCTGGCGGGTGGCGCGATTGCGATGGGCTTCGGCATCTGGTCCATGCATTACGTGGGGATGCTTGCCTTCAGCCTACCAATACCAGTCCTGTACGACTGGCCTACCGTGCTTCTTTCTCTGATCGCCGCGATTGTGGCCTCCGGCGTGGCGCTTTTCGTATCCAGCCGTTCTCAAATGACTTGGTCTCGTGCCCTTGTGGGTAGCGTCATTATGGGCAGCGGTATCTCCACTATGCACTACACAGGCATGGCTGCCATGCGGATGACCGCAATGTGCGACTATGACTTGTGGATAGTGACGCTATCCGTCGTCCTCGCAATAGCAATTTCGTTGGCCGCACTCTGGCTGACGTTTCACTTCAGAGGAGATGTACCTCGTTCTATCTGGTTGAAGACCGGCACTGCTTTAGTCATGGGCTCCGCGATTCCTGTCATGCATTACACCGGAATGGGTGCTGCGCGGTTTACTTCTTCTGGTTTGACTCCAGGTACTGCGCATGCGGTCAGCACTTCGACCCTTGGTTTTGCCGGCGTCAGTTTGACAACGGTCCTTATTTCCGCAGTGGCTGTGGTGACGTCAACACTGGATCGGCGATTTGCAATGCAAAGGCGCCGTCTGGCGGACACTGAACAGCGGTATCAGTTACTTGTGGATGGCGTTAAGGACTATGCCATCATCATGTTGACTCCGGATGGGCGAGTCGCGAGTTGGAATTCTGGAGCCGAACGCATCAAAGACTACCGCGTAGAGGAAATTCTGGGCCAGCCTTTTTCGGTTTTCTTTACGGCGCAAGATCGGAACCAGAACAAGCCTGCCCAGCTTCTGGAACGTGCCACCGTCGAAGGACGCGTTGAAGATCAAGGCTGGCGGGTTCGGAAAAACGGTTCCCGATTCTGGGCAGATGTCGTTATCACTGCTTTGAGGGACAATGCAGGACGCCTCCAGGGTTTCTCAAAAGTACTTCGGGATGCAACCGAACGCAAGCGCGCTGAAGAAGGACTGCGATTGCTCTCGGCACGTTTGTTGCAGCTCCGTGACGAAGAACGACGGCACATAGCGCGCGAGTTGCACGACAGCGCTGGCCAAATCATCGCGGCCATTAATATGAAGCTTGTCCCCATCATGGAGGATGGTAAGAGCAGACCTGAAATCGACGAAGTCATCCGCGAATCTGTTGAACTGCTGCAACAGCTTTCCACTGAAGTTCGGACTATTTCCCATCTGCTCCATCCGCCCTTGCTGGATGAGGTCGGTCTGTCATCCGCACTGCGCTTGTACGTACAGGGATTTTCGAAGCGCAGCAAGATTAGCGTGGATCTGGACATCCCGGATGATTTCGGCCGCCTTTCGCGCGAGTTGGAAACTGCAATTTTTCGCGTCGTACAGGAATCTCTCACTAACATCCACCGCCACTCCGGCAGCAAGACGGCCAGAATTAAAGTCCGGCTTGAGGGGAACAACGTTTGCCTCGACGTTGAGGACGATGGCAAAGGTATCGCAGCAGAGAGACACTCAGAAACAGGACCGACATCCGAGGTCGGCGTCGGCCTTCGTGGTATGAATGAAAGGATCCGTCAACTTGGTGGAACGCTGGAAATCGGCACTGGAATCAATGGAAGAGGAACCAGACTCTCGGTGTGCGTACCTTTCGAGAGACCTCAATCCACGATTTCAAAAGATCAGTCACTTGAGAGTTTTTTAACTGAACAGAGTGATTAGAGTATGGCGGAATGCCTGCAATAACGGACACAGAGACTAACCTCCAATTCGAGTTTTCATCACGGAGAATACTCGAGGCGCTTATGGGATTAACTTCATCCGCAACAGTCTCATTCCGTGCGTTGCCGGCCATCCGACCAATGTAATTTTCCTGACATGCGATGCTTTCGGAGTTCTGCCGCCTGTTAGCTCTCTCACTCCTGAAACTCGCAATGTTTCACTTCATCAGTGGATACACCGCGAAAGTAGCGGGCACTGAAGTAGGCATCAAAGAACCAACCGCGACGTTCTCACCGTGTTTCGGAGGGCCATTCCTGGTCTGGCATCCCAATAAATACACTGAACTGTTAGCAGAGAAAATCAAAAAGCACAAAACCCGCGTGTCTGTTGGTGAATACCGGTGGAGCGGTGGTGGGTATGGAGTCGGTAATCGTATCAAGCTGGCATACACACGTGCCATCATCGGCGCGATTTATAAGGGCATGCTGTCAACCGTCAGGACATTCCCCGATCCGTTTTTTGGCTTCAACGTGGTTCCTGAATGCTTAGGCGTGCCAGGCGAGATCCTCCCACCTCGCGAGGCGTGGGCTGACAAAGCCGCCTACGATTCCAATGCGAAGAAATTGTTCGAACTATTCCGAAACAACTTCAAGAAATATGAGAGCGGCATCAGGGCCACAGTGGTGGTCGATGCTGCCGCATGAAGAAAGGTAGAAGCGTTATGGCCAACATAGCAATTCATGGGTTGGGGGTCCTTCGAGAATGTCGTACTCTGCATTAAACGCTGGTACGCCGGGCACTAATAAAAGCACGGGAGCTGTTTGGCTGTTTCTGCGACGAGACGTTCCTATCCCTATGTTCTTGTTGGTAGGCAGGCATGAATGCCTCCCTTCGCCGATGGAAAATTCCACGAAACCCAATGGCATCCGCTCTTTATTGACCATTCAGGAAAACGCTGGCTCCGCACAGAGAAATGATTGGCGACATCGCGGCAACCGCCAGCAGGACGAGCCGGTTTCAATGGCCAATCAGACTGCAACGTCCCTGCGAACTTCGTGCCGCGTTGGGAAGTTCAACACCAGCTTGGCTACGTCTGTCGGCGACTCAGAGGTCTGGCGTTCGCTCGCGGCAGCGCGGTTTCGAGCAAGGCTACCGCCGAGCACACGGGAGATGTTAAACAGAGACCGGCTGCCACAAACCAGGCATCTGTCATGCGGACTATCAGTGACGCAATCGCACTC
>Ga0207689_10000556_pt1 | contig 35605 bp, 36 predicted proteins | sample KBSMisM52_FD_184312 | JGI IMG/M metagenome (GOLD analysis project Ga0207689, IMG submission 184312) | Miscanthus rhizosphere microbial communities from Kellogg Biological Station, Michigan, USA - KBS Miscanthus M5-2 (SPAdes) (version 2) | ecosystem: Host-associated > Plants > Roots >...
CGATTCCGACCTCCGCCTCCAGAACGCTCTATGCGAAGCCGCTTTGTGCGGCTTTATGCATTTCCAAATCATTCCTCGGCATAGCGGGAACTTGCTTCGCGTTCCTCCGGCGACATTCGCCCAAGTCGGGGTTAACGCGGGAGGTAAGGGGAATTCGAACCGATAAGCTGCGCCAGCTCAGCATTTCACGTGCCGCGATCGTTCTGCTCCTGCTTCGGCCGATATCCACCGCCTTGTAGTCGCATCCCCGGCCACACGGCCTACAGCAGTATCGGCGTTTTCGTCCTTGCTGGGCTCGCCCGCATCGGGCAATTTGTACAGGTGTTCCATGCCCGTTGCACCGTCGGACGATGAGCCCCGTCGAGTGGCTATTGATTGGCTTGCTGGGCAGTGCGTTTGCGGCAGTGCCAATCGCAACCGCATTGTGGGTGACGCGCGCGGAGGACTACGCAACGGACCGCGCAAGGATTTACCCGACTGGGTCACGGCCGTCAAGCACCGCACCTTCGAGAGCCATTGGGTGACTGCACGTTTTGCAGTTGACAGGGCCCGAAGCGACCTCGTCCATCACCTGCTTGTTGAACTTCGCCGCAGATGCGGCACTTCGCAATCGCCCAAAGCACGCCATTGCCGTCGAGATGCACCCGAACGCTTTGCCTGCTTCGCCTCCCCCTAAATCGTAGGGACCGATCTGTGGGTAGATGCAGGGAAAGTCAAGTGCGGGTCGGCACTATTCGTTCAGCGCGCTCGGAATTGAGGAAGCGTACACGGGCGCCAAAGTCACGATTTGCCGCGGCCGTAGTGGTCCTGCCATTTTTTCGGGAGGCGTTCGCGCCGCGCTGCCGCTCGGCGCCGCTAAGGCGCGGGCGCGGCGGCTCGTCGTCCCGGTCGGCAATCGCGATGCCGAGCATGCAATGCGCGTCGAGGATCTCCGCTTCCGACCGGCCCAATGCTTCGGCCATCTTTGCGACCGTCACGTGCTGGCGCCGGAGCTTGAGCACCTCGGTGGCGAGTTCGAGCGTTACGAGCATGCGCCAACCCTATCGAGAGTCACGCGAAGCGGGCAACCGCTATCATCCTGCCAGGTTCCGACCAGCGGCGTGACGCCTTGCGGCGAGCTGCATTAGGATGGCCTAATGTAGCCTTCCGCTGATGCCTTTGGTGTTCGAGACGTTGCAATGCAGAGGCGTGAGCGCGTTTGACGCAATGTTTCCCGTCAATCAGGTTCCCTGATTCTACCAACAACTGTTTCGACTCTGGGCCCTCGGAAATCGTGAAGACATCCCCACTCGAAGGATTCGTCGCGCAGGCCATCGCACGCAGCCGCGACCTCTCCGATCCAGCAGATTGCGTACTCGCGCTTGCACCACTCATGCTGGATCTGATCGACAAAGCCCAAGTGTTTCTCAAGCCTGAGCACTACCGGAGCGACGCCAACGGCTACACCCGCAATCTCATCTTCAATGCGCCAGATGAAAGCCTGTCGCTTTACTCGCTGGTATGGTTGCCAGGTCAGTGGACGCCCGTGCATGACCACGGTAGCTGGGGGGTCGTCGGAGTAATCGAGGGCGTACTCGAGGAACGAAGTTACGTACGGCTGTCGCCGGACCGCGCCGCTGATGTAGACATCGAGCTGGTGAGAGGCGGAGTGATCCTGCTCGGACGCGGCGCTGTCACGAGCTTCGTCCCTAACCCGGACCACATTCACGTTACTGGTGTCCCGCACGAGCGAACTCGGGCCGTGAGTTTGCACCTCTATGGCCGCATGATGAGCGACTTCAACACCTACGACGTGGCCGCGCGCACGCGCCAGCGAGTAACGCTTGCCCACAACGAAAGCTAGACTCTCCCCGTCCTGAAGGCAGCACTTGTCGCCCGATGACGCCTAACCCTGCGCTCACCAGACGGGCCGTGCGGTTCGGTTCCGACCTCCGCCTCCAAAATGTCCTGTAAAAAGCCGCGTGGAGCGGCTTATTTGCATTCCGTTTCATAGCGCCACGTAGGTGTCCCTCCCACGTGGGAAAGCGCCATTGCGCCCTGCCGGGCGACCTGCCGTGCGCGCACGATGCATCACCTGCCCACTATCCGTGCAGGCGTCAGCCCGCCGCCAACTAGAATGCTTGCGACCTTCGCAAGCGACTGCATGGGTTGCAAGGAGTGGAGTGAAGATGCCACCTGCATTCACGTTCTGCGAAACGTCCGTCGTAAAGGCGAACAGGCCTTCGCGCACCTTCGTCTGCCCGACTGCGCTGCGCGGCCGGGCCGAAGCCATGCGCGCAGATTGGCCTCGGCAGGAGATCGTCTATAGCGATGGCGGTGGCGCCGAGCTGATGCGCGTGGCGATCGACCAGATGCCGGTCGGCTTGTGGATGTGGTGAACGCGAGGTAGCCGCTCGGGTCAACTGCTATCGCCGCTTGGGATCATCAGGGGCTTGCATGGGTACAGCGGTCGGCCCAACGACCATCTGCTCTAATTCCTCGAGAAATCCACGTTGCCCGGGCAGCAGCTTTTCGAAGGCTTCGGGCATTGCGAACCATTGCGCCCTGTCGACTTCGGGAAATTGCTGCTGCTTTCCGGAATGCGGCGGCCACTCCATCGAAAATGTGTTGCTCTCGACGCGAGATGCGTCGATCTCGCCGTTGACGGCCCATGCATGAACGAGCTTTCCACTGGGTTGTCGCAACGGTGTCAGCTCGATGAACTCCCCCTCGATCGGCAATCCCGTCTCCTCGCGGAATTCTCGTTGCGCGGTTTCCAGCAGTCCGGCGCCCTCGTCCACTTCGCCTTTCGGAACCGACCACGAGCCTTGATCCCGCTTTGCCCAGAACGGCCCGCCCGGGTGCACCAAAAACACTTCCAGCACGCCCGAAGCGAATCGGTAGACAAGGATCCCGGCGCTGATTTTTTTGCGACTCAACGCTGCTGTCCGGCGTAGATCGCACGCACCGTGTCCATCGTGTCGGCTTCCGATGGTTTCTTGTCCGGGCGATAACCCTTGACACGCGCAAAACGAAGCGCGAGGCCGCCCGGATAGCGCGGGCTGGCCTGCAGGTCGTTGAACGTCACTTCGACGACCAGCTCCGGACGCACGCGCACCGTCCACTCATCGCGCTCGATCTCCCGTTTCAGCAGCTCCTCGGTCTGCCACGCCAGCATCGCATCGGTCATGCCCTTGAAGGTCTTGCCGAGCATGACGAACGCTTCGGTCGCGGGATCGATCGCTCCGAGGTGCAGATTGGACAGCCAGCCACGTCGGCGGCCGTGACCCCACTCCGCCGCCAGCACCACAAGGTCAATCGAATGGCTGCGCTTCACCTTGAGCCACGCCGCGCTGCGCGCGCCGGGTTGATAGGGGACATCCAGTGCCTTGACCATGACGCCTTCGTGTCCACGCGCGACCGCGTCGTCGTAGAAGGCCTGGGCGGCCGTAATCTCACTGGTGACCAGCCTCGGCGTCATCAATTCGGCAGGTAGCGTCGCAGTCAATGCCTCGAAGCGCGCGGAAGCCGGCAGCGGAACCAGATCCTGATCGTCGCGGCGCAGGCAGTCGAAGAAGAATACCGACAGCGGCATTTTCGCCCGCATGGCCTCGATATCGAGCACCCGGCCAAAGCGGCTCATCGTCTCCTGGAATGGATAAGGTGCGCCATTGGGCCGCAGCGCGATGGCCTCGCCGTCGAGAATCAACGCCCGCGTACCGACGTTTCGGACCGCCGACACGATTTCCGGTGCGGCGCCGGTCACGTCGTTGCCCGTGCGCGAGTAGATGCGTACGTCGTCGCCGTCCTTGTGCACCTGGACGCGGGCCCCGTCGAGCTTCCATTCGAGCGCCGCCATCGCGATGCGGCCCATCGCGTCGTCGATGTCGTCAGCCGGCTGCGCAAGCATCGGTGCGAGAGGTTGAAAAAGCGCGATCGCATAGCGGCTCAGGCCGGCTGCACCGCTGGTGAGCGCGGTTGCCGCGACGGTCACGATTCCTCCGGCGACCATGGCCGCTCTGCGCACGGAATCTGCCGGAACGTTCGCGGCCGCGGCCACGGCTTCGATCATCAGACCTTCCAGTGCGCCCTGTCGCAGCTCGCCTTGCAGCAGCCGCACGAGAAATTCCTGTTCGGGCGCAGAGGCGCGCGAGAACAATGCGGACAGAAGCCGGACGCGTTGCGCCAGCGAGCCCGGCCCGCCGGCTTGCGCGATCTGCTCAAGGGTGGCGTCGACCTCGGTCAACGTCAGCGTGGGCTCCGTGGCATTCTGCGCAGGAAGCGCATCGCGGATCAGCGCGTAGCCGATGCCGCTTCGGCCCTGCCGGGTCACGCCGGCGAGGTAGGAAACACCGATCTCGATTTCCGCCGGCGCCAGGCGCCGCAGAAGGTCGGCGATGTGCGCAATTTTCGCGCGCCGCGCGGCGTGCTCGCCGACACGTTGTGACGTACCGACGAGCTCGCCGAGAAGCGTGGGCGCGGGAGCGGATGAATTCGCGGTCACGCGTCTTCGTCGACCTGCTCGAAGTTGTCCCGCCGCGCTAGGCCGAGCGCTTGCGCCTTTCGGCAAGCAGTTTTTCGGCAATCTCGATGTTGCCCTCGACGCCGACCATGTTGGGATTCACTTTCAAAGCGCGCTTCCAGTACTCGATCGCCTTGTCGTACTCCTTCATCTGAAAGTAGATCTGGCCGTAGCCTGCAAGCGCGCCGAAGTGATACGGGTTGCGCTTCATCACCTCGTCGCAGTCGGCCAGCGATTTCTTGAGGTCGCCGGCGAGAAACAGCACCGTGGCACGCTTGTTCCAGCCTTCGGCGAATGCGGGCTTGCGCCGGATGATTTCGGAGTACGTGGCGATCGCCTCCTTGAAGTCGTGCGCCTGAATCGCCTCGGCGCCTTTCGCCATCAGCGCGTCGATCGCCTTGTCGCCCGAGCGGCCCCACAGCACCCACAGTCCCTGCTCGGCGAGCTCCCGTACCGTCGGGTCCGCGTCGACGAGATGCGGCCGCAAGACCTTGTCGTCGGCGGCGGTGCCGTTGTTGGCAATCCAGATGACCGCGTCGGCGCGCTGCGCTGCGTCGGCGGCGGCCAGGCCCGCGATCGCTTCGGCGCGGCTCGCGTACGGGCCGGACTGCGCGAAAATGACGGTATTGAAGAGGAGCGCCAGCAACAGCACGATAATGTGTGGCATCGTCGCTACCTTCCGAGTCCGCGACCGGTTTGATTGAAAATGAGCGAATCGCTATGGTAGTCCCTCCCCGGAGCACGCGTCGACTACGTGTTGTCGCGCGCGCCCGGCCGGAATAGGATGGCCGACGTGCGCCCCCATTCATCCAACTTTGACTGGATCGACCAATGAGACGCTTGCTCGTTCTCCCCGCCCTGATGTTTGCGCTGGCTTGCCAGGCGGCCGACCCGATGTACAACGAAACCGCGGACGCGAAAGCGGAAATCAAGCAGGCGCTTGCCCAGGCGAACAGTGCGGGTGTGCCGGTTCTCGTGATCTTCGGCGCCAATTGGTGCGGCGACTGCAAGGTTCTCGACATGGCCATCAAGGAAGGCGCCAGCGCGCCGCTCGTCGCCAAGGAATTCAAGGTGGTCAAGGTCGACGTCGGCAGGTTCGACCACAACGTCGATATTGCGCAGTCCTACGGCGTGCCACTCAAGAAAGGAATACCTGCGGTCGTCGTCCTCTCTCCGAAGAACCAGGTGCTTTACGTAACGCGTGAGGGCGAGCTTGCCGACGCCCGGAAAATGGGCGAGAGCGGCATCTATGACTTCTTCAGGAAGGTCACGCCCAAGCTCAACACCAAGTCCTGACAGGCTGTTGAGAATCGCGCTCTCACCTCACTCTCAGCCTCATCGCGATGCCGGACCCCCTCGCCCGCGCTCCAGTAGGTCGCACTGGTCTCAAGGTTTCCCGCCTGGGCGTCGGCGGGGGCAGTGCATTCAGTCGCGCGGTCGACGACGCAGGGCCATCGCTTCTCGATACGTGCTGGGACGCCGGGCTGCGTTACTTCGACTCCGCGCCGTTGTACGGGGCTGGAACCGGTGAGCGACGGTTCGGCAAGTCGCTGGCGCCGCGTCCCCGCGATGAGTTCGTCCTGTCGACCAAAGTTGGACGGATCGGTCCTGCGGAATTCGACTACAGCACCAGCGCAATTCACCGCGCCCTCGCCGGCAGCCGCGAGCGACTTGGATTTTCCCGCATCGATCTCGTATTGATTCACGACCTTGATCCCGATCTGCTCGGCGAGAGCTTCGAGCGGCGATTCTCCGAGGCGGTCACGGAGGCCGCTCCGGCATTGACAGCGTTGCGTGACGCCGGCTCGATTGGCGGATTTGGGGTCGGTGTCAAGAACTGGGACGTCTGCCTGCGCTTCGCGCGGGCAGTGCCCGTCGATTGCTTCATGTTGGCCGGCGGGTACACACTGCTGCAGCGCGGCGCGCTGGCAGAATTCCTTCCCTACTGCGTCGCTCACGGCATCTCAGTGCTTGTCGCGGCGCCATTCAACACCGGAATCCTCGCCACGGGCGCGATCGAAGGCGCGCGCTATTACTATCAGCCCGCGGATCCCACGATTCTTGCGCGGACACGGCGGCTGGAATCGGTGTGCGCGCGCCACGGCGTCCGCCTGGCCGCCGCGGCATTGCAGTTTCCGCTGCTTCATCCCGCGGTCGCGAGCGTCGTCGTCGGCCACGAGAGCCCGCACGAAGTTGAACGCAACCTCCAGCTGTTGCGCGACCCCATTCCGCCGGCACTCTGGTCGGACATGAAATCCGAGGGTCTGCTGCCCCATGACGCTCCGGTGGCGGACTGAGAATCCCGTCATCGAATTGGACGTCCGTTATCGGCGCCTCAGGATCGTAAGCTCCGGCCGTCCGCCTGTCGTCTTGCCCGTAATCGGCGGGCGCGGGAGACTGGCATCTCCGGCCTCCACGATCAAGGTGTGCTCGAGCGAATACCAGTGACCTGCCACGTCCGGTGCCGGCGCGGGCCCATTGTCGTGACACACGTAATGTCCGATGAGCGCCTCCGTCACGGCAAACTGTACATCCGTCGCAAGATTGGGGTCGTCGCTCGAATAGACCTGCGAAAATTGCGTCTTGAAACCCGGTTTGTGGATGAGGAAATGGAGGTGCGCGGGCCGCAGGTTGTGGCGCCCCTGCGCACGCAGAAGCTCGCCGACGGGACCGTTGACCGGGATCGGGTAGCCGGCAGGCTTGACGCTGCGAAAGCGGACCAGGCCGTTCGCGTCGGTCGTGAACTTGCCACGTAAATTCATCTCGGCCTGCGCGGGATCCTGGTTTTCGTAGAATCCCTCGGTTGACGCGTGCCAGACGTCCACTTCGGCATCGCTGACGGGGCAGCCGCCCGTATCCTTAACGCACACGCTGACGAATATCGGATCGCCCGGTGTCGGCGAGCGGACGATCGATCCGCCATTTTCGGTGCGCGGCGAGTCCATTCGCCAAAACGGGCCGAGCAGATTCGCGGTCGTCTCGGATCGGCCGTGATCGCCGTTGTTGAGCAGGCAGACGAGCGAAGAAACGCCGAGCGAGCCCGCAATCAGGACCACTTCGTTGTGGGATTCATTGGTGAGCTGGCCAAGCCTCGCGATATACCGGCAAGCCAACTGGAATTCCGCCTCGGTCAGTTTCGCCTCGCCAATGAAGGCGTGCAGATGGCGCACGGCAGTCGACATGATTTCCCGGAACCGGGGATTCGGTGCCCGCTCGATTTCGGCGAGCACCGCGCGCGTAATGTCGCTTGGCTTGTCGATGATCACGGATGGTTGCCTTTCGCTGATTTCATTTCCGATCCGACGTCCTGCTCAGCGCCCCTTCCATTCGGGCTTGCGCTTCTCGGCAAACGCCTTCGGACCTTCGATGGCATCCTCGCTCGCCAGCATGCGCTCGGCGGCCGAATAGCGTTTGTTCATCGCCGAAGCAAGATCGGGCTCGTCAAGGCTTTGCAGCATGACCTGCTTGGAGGCCTGCAGCGAGAGCGGAGCGCATGCAAGCAATTCATTCGCGAGCGCGCGTGCCCGTGGCATGAGCTCGGCAGCGGGAACAACGTCATTGACGAGCGCCATGTTTCGTGCCTGCACGGCAGAGACGCGCCTAGCCGTGAGTATCAGCCACATTGCATGCTTCAGCGGAAGATCACGCGCCAGGCGCTGCAATGCGCCGCCGCCAAGCGCGGCGAGCCCGACGCGCGGCTCGGTGAGGCCGAATTCCGCATGGTCCGCCGCCAGCGCGAGATCGCAAGCGGCGAGGATCTCGACGCCGCCGCCGAGGCACAAGCCGTTCACCGCCGCAATGACCGGCTTCCACAAGTCATAGCGCATCGTGATGCCGGCAAAACCTGTCGGCGGCTTGTCGTGGTTCTGCGTCGCCGCCAGCGCCTTGAGATCGGTTCCCACGCAAAACGCGCGGTCGCCGGCACCCGTGATGATCGCGACGCGCAGATCGGGATCGGTGGCATATACGTCGAAGGCGTGCGCGAGCTCGTAATGTCCCTCCGGGTGCAGCGCATTCAATACCTCCGGACGATTGATGGTGATCGTCGCGATGGCGCCATCGCGCTCGAAGCGACAATACTTGAAGGCTTCGGTCGACATCGCGTCGTCAGTACGTTGCGCGCCCGCCCGACAGGTCGAATGCAGCGCCGGTGGAAAAGGTGCACTCCGGGCCCGCGAGCCACGCGACCATCGCGGCGATCTCGTCGATCTTCAGGAACCGTCCCATCGGGATCTTCGCTTTCATCGCGGCGATGTACTCCGGCGTCATCTCGCGGAAGAGCTCGGTTTCGGTAATCACCGGCACGATGCAGTTCACCAGGATGCCGGCATCGGTCAGCTCCTTGGCGAGCGCCTTGGTGAAGCCAATCACGCCTGCCTTCGAGGCAGAGTACGCCGCGATGCTGGCATTCCCCTCCTTGCCTGCGATCGACGCCACGTTGACGATGCGTCCCTGGCCGGCAGCACGCATATGCGGCACGACCGCACGGCAGCAGTAGAAGACGCCGCTGAGATTGACCGCCAACACCCGGTCCCACTCGGCGAGCGGATACTCCCAAACTGGCATCACAGGGCCGTTTACGCCCGCATTGTTGATGAGGATGTCGACGCGCTCCACGGTATTGAGTGTGGCCGCAAATGCGCGCTCGACCGAACCGAAGTCGGACACGTCGGCGACGTGCAGCGCCGCCGGGGAAAAACCGGCGGCTTCCGCGTCGAAGCCCTGCACGTCGCGGTCCCAGATCACTACCCGGCAACCGTCCGCCGCCAGACGGGCGGCGATACCGAGCCCGATTCCCCGCGCCCCGCCGGTCACGACTGCGACCTGGCCATCCAATCGCTTTTTCATGCGACAACCTTCGAATTGCCCCCCACCTACTTCGCCGGTGCCGGCTTCAACGTTTGCACGACCTCCGAGCGCCCATTCGCGACCTTGACAATGAAGCTCTCGCGATCGAGATCGCCCTTCTCATCGTAACGTACATCGAAGAGCACGCCCGGATATTGCGCCGCCGAGATGGTCGCGCCATGCATCGCCTTTGCAAGGGCCTTTTGATCCAGCTTGCCCACCTTGTCCTGCACCGCCTTGATGGCATGCATGCCGGTGTAGCCCTTCATCGCATTGTGGTCCGGGCGCGTCTTGTACTCGGCTTCGTACTTTTTCACGAACGCCTGCACCGTCGGGTTCGGAGCATCGGCGGTGAGACCAACGTGCGCAACGACGCCGTTCGCCGCCTCGCCCGCGAGCTCGATCACCTTTTCGTTGGTTAGCGTCGATTCCCCGACGATCGGCTTGTCGTAGCCCTGCTTGCGAAGCTCGCGCAACGCGCGCGCCGACTCTTCCTCGTTCGTGTACACGAAGAGCGCGTCGGCATTCGACTGCTTGACCTTGAGCACGGGGCCGGAGAAGTCGACTTGTCCGGGGTCGCTCGAGATGTCGGCTACGACCTTGACGCCGCGACCTTCGAGCGCCTTGACGATCGCATCGCGACCGCCCTTGCCGAAGTCGTTGTTCACATAGATCACGGCGACGGTTTTGGCCTTGACCGTCTCCTGCAGATAGCGTGCGACCTTGGGCATCGCCGACGCCTGGGTGAACGAGCACCGAAAGACGTACAGATTGCCCTGCTCGGTGATGGCAGCGGCCTCTCCTCCGATGATGTTGGGGACCTCGGACTTGCGCGTCTCGTTCATGCTGACGAGGATCGACCCGGAGAAGACGGGGCCGATGACCACATACGCCTTTTCGTCGACCGCTTTTTGCGCCAGCGCCTTCGCGACGCCAGGATTGGTCTGCGTGTCGTAGGACGAGTACACGATCTTGTTCCCGGCGAGTCCGCCAGCGGCATTGATCTCCTTGACTGCGAGCTTCACGCCGTTGTCGAAGTTGGTTCCGGCCGTCGCGCCGGTACCGGACAACTCGACCAAACCTGCAATGGGCACCGTCTGTGCCGCCACGAAAAACGTGGCTGCGGCGAACGCGATGCCAATGACCAATTTCCGAACTGGGTGATGCATGATTTCCTCCACGGGATTTTGAAATGCGCGAATGCCGGTCTCCGGAGGCGCTCGCGCGGTAATTGGACATGACCGTGGACGTGACGATAGTCATGCAGGCCGATATTGTCGATGCAATGGACACAATGTTGCCCATTGAGCCACGCAATAATGAGGCCGCCCGCCCTTGCGGCGGCGGCCAAACGAGTTGCTTGCGCTAGGACTTGTGAACGGCGGAGTTGGCGCCGCGCACCGTGTGCTGGAGGAACAGCGTGGCGATCACGCCGCGGAGCCAGCGGTTCCCCGGATCCTGGTGATAACGCGCGTGCCAGTGCTGCTTGACCGTGAACGTCGGAACCGGGATGGGGCACGCGAAGACACGAAGGCCGCCCATCTTCGCAAGCGTCTCCCCGATGTGCCGCGGCAGCGTGACGATGAGGTCGGTCGTTGCCACGATGCGAACGAGCCCGAGAAAGCCGGGTAACTCGAGGACGACCTTTCGCTTGATGCGGCGGCTGGCCAGGGCCGCCTCGAGCAACTGGTAGCCGGTGCCCGCGGCCACGATGATGTGGGCCTCTTCCTTGAACATCTGCAGCGTCAGCGTCTTGCCGATGCGCGGATGCGATGCATTGGCGAGGCAGACCCAGTTTTGCGGGAACAGCGTTTGCTGGTAGATCCCGGATTCGAGCGACGGAATGTATCCCAGTGCCAGGTCGGCCTCACCTGATTCCAGCGCGTGCGCCGTGTTGCTGTCGATACCCGCCGCCTCGAGCCGCACCTCAGGCGCAACGGCGCGAACGTGTGCCAGGAGCTCCGGTAGTAGCGTGATGTGGCTCGCGTCGGTCATGCAGATGCGAAAGTGGCGCTGCGCGGTAGCCGGCACAAAGGTCGACTCCCATACCGACAGCCGCCGCAGCGACTCCAGAATGTCGCGCGCCTGGCTGATCAGCACGTCGGCTTGCGGGGTCGGCTGCATGCCCATAGGCGTGCGCACGAATAGCGGATCCCGCAGTTGGCGGCGAAGCTTCGCCAGCCAGATGCTGACGGTAGGCTGGCTCTGTCCGAGGAGGTCTGCCGCGCGCGTAACGCTGCGCGTCGTGTACAGGACGTCGAACAGCTGCAGCAGCTTGAGTTCGAGCAGCGCGGGAGCGCCATCGGCCGACTTGGTCATTGCGCCACGCAATATACACATGTTCCCCATTGCATGTACAGCATGTCGTCACCCTCCTATCATCCTGTCGGAAGCAGTCAACCGAGGTTGCGCTGCAATACATGGAGAGCAGTTGAAGATCTATTTTCTCGGCGCAGGTGCCTTGGGTTGCGCGATCGGCGGCACGCTGGCGGCCGCGGGCTCGGACGTCACGCTCATCGATCGCTACCAGGCGCACGTTGACGCGATCAACCGCGACGGGCTGTTCATGAAGGACGGCGAGACCGACCGCGTGGTCAAGGTGAAGGCCGCGACCGATAGCCGCGGCCTGCCTGCCGCCGACCTGGTGATCGTGCTGGTCAAATCCTTCCACACTCGCGAGGCCATCCTGTCGGCGCTCCCGATCGTCGGCAAACACACCGCGGTCATGTCGCTGCAAAATGGCCTCGGCCACGAGGACATTCTCGTCGAGGCCGTGGGCGTTTCGCGCGTACTTGCGGGCAAGACCTATGTCGGCGGCGTACTGCTCAGCCCCGGGCACATCATCGCGGGCACACGCGGCAAGCGGACGTACATTGGTGAGCTCGACGGCTCGATCGGCGCACGCGTCACCGCTATCGCCGAGGAATTCGAGCGCGCCGAGTTGCCGACCACGGTGAGCGACAACATTGTCGGCACCATGTGGGACAAGTTGCTGATCAACGTCGCCACCGGCGCATTGAGCGGCATTACCGGCCTGACCTATGGCGGCCTCTATGCGGTGCCCGAGATCGAAGCCTGCGCCATCGCGGCGGTGACCGAGGCGATGGCGGTGGCGCGTGCCGCCGGCGTGAAGCTCTCGATTCAGAATCCGCGCGACGCCTGGGTGATGGCCGCCGAAGGACTGCCGGAAGAGTTCCGCACGTCGATGCTGCAGAGCCTGGAGAAAGGCTCGGTCACCGAGATCGACTTCATCAACGGCGCCGTGCTGCGTGCCGGCAAGCGCCACAACGTGCCGACGCCGGTCAACCACGCGCTGGTGGCGGCGATCAAGGGCATCGAATACCGGATGGCGCACGCATGAGCGCCGCCGGGCCGTCCCAAGGCGCTAATCGCGCCCCCTCCGGGGGCAGCGCCGCGGCGACAGCCGCAAGAGTGGGGGTCCCATGAGTAAAGCAGCGAAAGCATACGTCGAGCATGTCGCGATCTGGGTGCGCGACATCCACTGGCACATCCGCTTTTTCCACGACGTGCTCGGGATGACGATGCGCGAAGTCGAAGGTACGCTCGACGATCCGAAACAGTACTGGACGCTGGGCGGCATGCAGTTCATCGCCAAGCCCGATTTCGATGGACCCGAAGGACGCCTCGGTCACCTCGGCGTGATGTGTGACGACCTGGAGGCTGCGCTCGCTGCCGCCGAGGTGTTCGGCGTGACGGAAATGGCTCAGGGCCGAAATTGGCTGCGCTTGCCGGATGGCCTGACCGTCGAACTGATCCAGGCGAGCCCCGGCGCCGTCGCGCAGGCGCTGGCCGTCAACGCGCGCGCATAGAGGGAAACGACACATGAGCACGGAGAAGTACTGGGACGATGCCAAGGTCGGCGACGAATGCGTGAGCCCGACGTTCACCGTCACCGAAGCCCACATCAACACGTATGCCGATCTCACGGGCGATCACACGCCCGTGCACATCGACGAGGCGTACGCCAAGACGACGGAGTTCGGCACGCGCGTCGCGCACGGTTTGCTCGGCCTTTCGCTCGCCGACGGGCTGAAGACGCAGAGCGAATACCGATTCCTGCCCGGCATGTCGCTCGGCTGGACGTGGGACTTCGCCGGCCCGATCAAGATCGGCGACACCGTGCGCGTGAAGTTCCGCGTCGGCAGCATGCGCCCGTCGAAGAGCAAGCCCGGCTGGGGAATCGTCGTGCTGCCCTCGGAGCTCATCAACCAGCGAGGCGAGGTGGTCCAGAAGGGCGAGCACCGTCTGATGGTTCCGCGCCGCCCGCAAACCAATACCTGAAAGTCAATTCAATGTCCGTTCAAGCCCTGCCGCTCACCGGCATCCGCGTCATCGACTACAGCCATTTTCTCGCCGGCCCCCACATGTCGCGCTGCCTGAGCGCAATGGGCGCCGAAGTAATCAAGGTGGAGCGCCCGACGGCCGGCGATCCCGGCCGCGCCAGCCCGTGGATGGTCGACGGCCAGAGCGGCTATTACTTGCAGCAGAACATGGGCAAGGAAGGCTTGTGCGTGAACCTGAAGGATGCGCGTGGCCTTGAGCTCTTGCACAAGCTTGTCGCCGACGCCGACGTGTTCGTCGAGAACTACCGCCCCGGCGCGCTCAACAAGCTGGGCCTGGGTTATGCGGAGTTGAGCAAGCTGAACCCGCGTCTCGTGTACTGCTCGGTGTCGGCGTACGGTCATACGGGACCCGATGCGCAGCGCGCGGGGTTCGGCCTCATTGCCGAAGCGAAGAGCGGTGCGATGTCGTTGATCGGCGTGCCTGGTGAACCGCCGCCCCTCTTCCGCATGCCGATCGCCGACATGTACGCCGGCATGCACGGCGTAGCGGCCATCTGCGCGGCGCTGTATGGCCGCGTGACGAGCGGCCGCGGCCAGCACATCGACATCGCGCTCTACGACTGCATGGTGTCGATGCACGACTTCGCCGTGCAGTCGTACACGATGAGCGGAGGCACAGAAGTGCCGGTCCAGACCGGGCATGACCTGCCGCAGAGCACGGTGTACGGCGTGTTCCCGGCGCGCGACGGCTACCTGGTAATCGCCGCGCAGGTGGACGATGCATGGAAGCGCTTCGCCCGGCTGATCGGCGGCGATGCTTACGCGGCCGACACCCGTTTGCACGAGTCGGTGGGTCGCAATGCCCATCGCGAGGAGATTCTCGCGAAGGTCCGCGCGTGGACGATGGCGCAGTCCTCCGTCAAGGCCTGCTGCGCGGCGCTCGATGCCGCGCAGGTGCCGGCGGCGCCCGTGCAGCGGATCGACGAAGTCGTCGCCGATCCGCAGGTCGCGGCGCGCGGCATGATCATCGAGCAGGATCATCCACTGCTCGGCAAGATCCGGTTGCCCGACCTGCCCTTCCGCTTTTCCGATTGCGATACGTCACCGCGCAGCGTGGCACCTTTGCTCGGCCAGCACAACCGCGATATCGCCGCGCGACTCGGTTATTCGAGCGCCCAGATCGACACGATGGTGACCGACGGCGTGCTCTATGCCGAATCCGCGGTCGAACAGTTAGCCGCGGCCTGACGGGAAATCATCATGACCGACCGCTACGCCGTGATCGGCAATCCCATCGGCCACAGCAAGTCGCCGCTGATTCACGGTACCTTCGCGAAGAGCACCGGCCAGGATCTGGAGTACATCGCGATCGAAGGCCCGCTTGACGGATTCACGGCCGCCGTCGCCGCGTTTCGTACCGGAGGCGGCTACGGCATGAACGTCACCGCGCCCTTCAAGCTGCAGGCATTCGAGCTTGCCACGGACCGCCTGCCGCGGGCGCAGCTGGCGCGCGCGGCCAACTGCCTCAAGTTCGAGTGCGACCGCATTCTCGCCGACAACTTCGACGGCGTCGGTCTCGTCAACGACATCGAGCGCAACCTCGGCGCCACGCTCGCGGGCAAACGAGTGCTGCTGATGGGCGCAGGCGGCGCGGCACGCGGCGCGCTCCTGCCCTTTCTCGAGCAGCACCCGGCAGGGCTGGTGATCGTGAACAGGACTGTCGCCAAGGCGTACGCGCTGGCGGCGGAAGTCGACGCGAATGACGGCGTCGTCGGCTGCGGATACCAGGATCTCGGCGACCAGCGATTCGACATCGTGGTGAACGCGACTTCGGCGAGCCTTAAGGGTGAATTGCCGCCGATCTCTCCGGGCGTATTCGGCGACAACGCGCTTGCCTACGAGCTGGTGTACGGCAAAGGACTGACGCCGTTCCTGAGGCTCGCGCGCAACGCCGGCGTCAAGCGACTGGCCGATGGCGTGGGCATGCTGGTGGAACAGGCCGCCGAAGCCTTCACGTGGTGGCGTGGTGTCCGTCCCGACACGCGGGCCATGATCGACAAGCTGACCGTGCCGCTGGTATGAGCTGGAATTGATCGTCGCGGGCGACGCGTTTACAACAGCCCGCGACCCAGGGAGGAGCAATCGTGAACCGAATGATCGATGGGTACTGCCGCGTGCTCGACGCGCTGATTGCGCTGTTGCTGGCGGCGATGGTCGTGCTCGTGTTCGGCAACGTGGTGCTGCGCTACGGCTTCAACTCGGGCATCACGGTGTCCGAGGAATTGTCGCGCTGGCTGTTCGTGTGGATGACCTTCCTCGGCGCCATCGTGGCCATCAAGGAGCACGGGCATCTGGGCACCGACTTCCTTGTGTCGCGGCTCGGCATCACGGGCAAGAAAGCGTGCCTCCTCACGGGGCAGGTCCTGATGCTGTACGCCACCTGGCTCCTGTTCGCGGGTAGCTGGGCGCAGGCGCGCATCAACTGGGACGTGCAGGCGCCGGTCACCGGCGCGTCGGTTGCGATCTTCTACGGCGCAGGTGTGGTGTTCGCGGTTTCGGCCGGTCTCCTGCTGCTGCGCGAGCTCTGGCGCACGTTGACGGGCAAGCTGGCGGACAGCGAGTTGGTCATGGTGCAGGAATCCGAAGAGACGGCGCAGGTCCAGGACCTGCATCTCGACCAGAACAAGACGTACAAGCAGTGAGGCGGCGCACATGACCGTCGCCATCTTCCTGGGTTCGTTGCTTGCCGTCATGGCGCTGGGCGTGCCCATCGCCTATTCGCTTTTGCTGTGCGGCGTCGCGCTGATGTGGCACCTCGATCTGTTCGACGCGCAGATTCTCGCGCAGAACGTAATCAATGGCGCCGACAGCTTCCCGCTGCTGGCCGTACCCTTCTTCATGCTGGCCGGCGAGATCATGAATGTCGGCGGGCTGTCGCGCCGCATCGTAGACCTGGCGTTGGCGCTGGTGGGTCACTTTCGCGGCGGGCTTGGCTATGTCGCCATCGTTGCCGCCTGCCTGCTCGCCGCGCTGTCGGGCTCAGCCGTCGCCGACACTGCGGCGCTCGCGGCGCTGATCCTGCCGATGATGGTCAATGCCGGCCACGACAAGGCGCGCGCCGGCGGGCTCATCGCGTCGGCCGGCATCATCGCACCCGTCATTCCGCCTTCGATCGGCTTCGTGATCTTCGGCGTCGCGGCCAATGTCTCGATCAACAAGCTGTTCCTGGCCGGCATCGTCCCCGGCCTTCTGATGGGTGTCTCGATCGCCGTTGCCTGGTGGTGGGTCGCCAAACGCGAGAACGTCACGCCACCGAAGCGCGCGAACAGGAAGCATGTCCTTGCGTCGCTGCGCAGTTCCGGCTGGGCGCTGTTCCTGCCGGTGATCGTGATCGTCGGCATGAAGATGGGCGTGTTCACGCCCACCGAAGCCGCCGTGGTGGCCGCAGTCTATGCGCTGTTCGTGGCGACCGTCGTCTACCGCGAAATGAAGCTTTCGCAGATCTACGAAGTCTTCGTGAGCGCCGCCAAGACCACGTCGATCGTCATGTTCCTCGTGGCCGCGGCGATGGTCTCGTCGTGGCTCATCACGGTCGCCGACATCCCCAGCCAGATGATCAAGCTGCTGGAGCCGTTCATGGGCAACCAAACGCTCCTGCTGCTGGCGATCATGGTGCTGGTGATGGCGGTGGGAACGGCGATGGACATGACGCCCACGATCCTGATCATGACGCCGGTCCTCATGCCGGTGGTAAGGGCGGCGGGCATCGACCCCGTGTACTTCGGCGTGCTGTTCATCATCAACAACGCCATTGGCCTGATCACGCCCCCCGTAGGCACCGTGCTCAACGTGGTGGCCGGCGTCGGCAAGATGAGGATGGACGACGTCACGCGCGGCGTACTGCCGTTCATGGTCGCCGAGTTCGCAGTCATGTTCCTGATGGTGTTCTTCCCGTGGCTCGTCACCGTGCCGGCCAGGTGGCTCGCGAATTGACTTCACCAACGATCCTCGTCCCCGTTTCTCATCTGTTTTCCCAAGGAGGCCCACGATGACTCACTTCAAACGTTGTTTCGCACTGATCGCCACTGCGGCGATTTTCCTGGCCACGACAGCGCATGCGCAGGTGCAGGAGCGCACCGTCAAGTTCGCCACGCAGAACCCCAAGGGGCACCCGATCGTCTCGGGCATGGAAAAGTTCGCGGAGATCGTCACCGCGAAAAGTGGCGGCAAGATCAAGATCATGCTGTTCCCGGGCGGCGTGCTGGGCGGCGATGCGCCGAACGTTTCGGCGCTGCAGGGTGGCACGCTCGACATGGTCTCGCTGAACGCGGGCATCCTCGCCTCGCAGCAGAAGGAGTTCGCGATCTTCGACTTTCCGTTCATGTTCGCCACGCCGCAGGAGGCCGACGCGGTCGTCGATGGCCCCTTCGGCAAGATGCTGCTCGCCAAGCTCGACGACAAGGGCATCCACGGACTGGGTTACTGGGAGCTCGGCTTTCGCAACATCACCAACAGCAAGCGTCCGATCGTGAAGGTGGAAGACATCGCGGGCCTCAAGCTGCGCGTGATTCCCAACGCGATCAACGTCGACTGGGTCAGCGCGCTGGGCGCCAACCCGACGCCGATGGCTTTCCCCGAGGTGTACGCGGCGATGGAGCAGAAGGCGATCGATGGCCATGAGAACCCGTTCACCGTGATCAACGCCAACAAGCTGTACGAAGTGCAGAAATACCTCGCGATCACCAATCACCAATACAACCCGCAAGCGGTCATCGTCAGCAAGAAGCTCTGGGATACACTATCCAACGACGAGAAGAAGATTCTCTCGGACGCGATGGCCGAGGCGGTCAAGTATGAGCGACAGGTCTCGCGTGAACAAGCCAACGTCGCGCTGGAAAGCCTCAAGAAAAATGGCATGCAAGTCACGGAGTTCAATGCCGCCGAGATGGCGAAGTTTCGCGATAAGATGAAGCCTGTGATCGACAAGCACTCGGCGATCGTCGGTGCCGACACCGTCGCGGCGCTGCAGGCCGAGCTCGCCAAGCAGCGCAAGTAGTCAAAAGAGACCTCCTATGATCCGCGGCACCACCACCCTCATCGCGCATATCGGCTATCCGACCGCGACCTTCAAGGCGCCGATGGTCTACAACCCGTATTTCGAGCAGGCCGGCATCGATGCGGTGGTGGTGCCGATGGGCGTCAAGCCCGACGACTATCCGGATTTCCTGCGCAATCTATTCAGCCTCACGAATATTCGCGGCGCGCTGATCACGATGCCGCACAAGGTGACTACCGTGGGCCTCATGGATGAAGTGACGCCCACCGCGAAGGTGGCGGGCGCGTGCAACGCCGTGCTGCTTCGCGAGGACGGAACGTTGCTCGGCGACATGTTCGACGGCGCCGGGTTCGTGCGTGGGATCCAACGCAAGGGGTTCCAAACCGCTGGCGCTCGCGCACTGGTCGTCGGGTGCGGCGGCGTCGGCTCCGCCATTGCCGCATCGCTGGCCGCGGCCGGCATCGCGGCGATCGGACTGTTCGATGCCAATGCCGCATCGGCCGACGGTTTGGCCGATCGCCTGCGCAGGCATTACCCTGCGTTGCAAGTCGTAACCGGCTCCCACGATCCGGCCGGCTACGATCTCGTAGTGAACGGGACGCCGATGGGCATGAACGAAGGCGACCCGTTGCCGGTGGACGTGTCGCGCATCGCGCCTTCTACTTTTGTCGGCGAAGTCGTGATGAAGCAGGAGATGACGGGCTTCCTGCGCGCCGTCCAGGCGCGCGGATGCCGCTTCCAGGTGGGAACGGACATGCTGTTCGAGCAGATCCCGGCGTATCTCGAGTTCTTCGGTTTCCCGACGACGACGCCGGAACACTTGCGTTCGGTGGCCAAGCTCAGCTACTGAAGTTGAGCGAGCCGGGGTCGTGGTCGGCGACCCGACGTCGGTGATACAGTGGACGCCGGGATACGCAAAGGAATCCAATGCACAATCGACTCCGCGTCGGCCTCGTGGGCGCCGATGCTTCCGGCCAGGGCTGGGCGCCGCTGTCGCACTTGCCAGCGTTAAAGCTGCTCCCGGAATTCGAGCTCGCCGCCGTCTGCACCAGGAATGCAGACACGGCGGCCGCAGCGGCTACCAAATACGACGTCGACCGCGCGTTCCACGACTACAGGACGATGTTCGCGGAACGCGACCTCGATCTGGTTTCGGTCGTGGTCAGGGTGCCTAATCATCGCGAGGTCGTCATCGCGGCGCTGAACGCGGGCAAGAACGTGTATTGCGAATGGCCGCTCGGCGCCAATCTCGGCGAGGCCGAAGAGATGGCGGCGCTCGCGACTCGCAAGGGCGTACACGCGATGATCGGGCTGCAGGCGCGCGGCGATCCGACGCTGCGCTATCTGCGCGAGCTGGTTGCCGACGATTATCTCGGCGAAGTGCTCGCGGTCAACATGACGATGTTCACGGGCGGCGTGCTCGACCGTCCCCAATCGCGGATCTGGGACCGCGACACGACCAAAGGCGTCTCCGCGCTGACCGTGCGCGGCATCCACACCATGGACGTGATGTGCTGGTGCCTCGGCGACTTCGTCGAGGTGTCGGGCAAGGTGACGACGCAGGTCAGGCAATGGCGCGTGCTCGAGACCAACGAGATGGTGGACGTCGACACGGCGGACAACGTGCTGGTCAACGGCCGCCTGCAATCAGGCGCCATCGCGTCGGTGCACGTCGGCACCGTTCCGTACAACGCTTCAGGCTGGCGCATGGAGATCTACGGCCGCAAAGGCACGATCCGGGCGACGTCGAAGGGATCGCCGCAACGGGACGCCAACACCTTGCTCGGGGCCCACAACGGCGGAAAGCTGGAACCATTGGAAGTTCCGGAGCGGTTCGTCGAGGTTCCCGCCGACATGCCGGCCGGACCCCCGCGCAATGTGGGTCATCTCTACCTGCGCATGGCGCGCGCGATCCGTGACGGCGGCGCCGTCGAGCCCGGCTTCGACGTGGCGCTCAACCGGCACCGGCTGATCGATGCGATCCAGCGATCTTCCGACGAGGGACGCACGATCGCCGTCGTTTAGCCGCAACGAAGAGGCGTCCATATGTTTGCAATATGGACGCCATAGCCAATCGGTATTTCCCGCGGCACGATGACCGGGGTAGCATCGGCAGATCGCCAGTGGAACGAAATTCGGCGACGACGCTGACGCTACGGCTGGTTCGCCCTGTCCTCCGTCCGCGCGGTCCGGCGTCGTCGCCGACCAGCCAACCACGTATCCGCCGCGAAAATTCGTAAACGTCCCCGTCGCGCCCGCGCGGCGCTCGAGGAGATTGCCATGGCGACCGTTATCGACAACGATGTGAAGCTAGCCCGCTCCGGCGTGCTGCCCGAAGTGCAGGCATTTCTCGCAAGCTCGCCGCTTCCGGGCGTGATCGGCGGGCGCGACGTGCCCGCGCTGGATGGCGAGACCTTCACGACGCTCGATCCGGGCACCGGCAAGCCGATCGCGCGGGTCGCGGCCATGAAAGCACCGGACGTCGACCGCGCGGTGAAGGCGGCGGCCGAAGCATTCCCGCGCTGGTCCGCGCTTCCCGTCGCCGAGCGTGCTGTCTGGATTCACCGGCTCGCCGACGAAATCGAGCGCCGCAAGCCGATCATCGGCCAGATCGAAGCGATGGACGCCGGCAAGATTCCGGCGCAGGCCGAGGGCGACGTGCAGAATTGCGTCGACACGCTGCGCTACTTCAATCAAATGGCGCAATACACGCAGCGGCGCAACGCGCTGGCCGTTTCGGGTTATGAGGCCTGGACGCTGCGGCAGCCGTGGGGCCCGTGCGGCTTCATCTTTCCGTGGAACTTCCCCGTGCTGCTGATCGGCTGGGGCATTTCGCCCGCGCTGGCGGCGGGCAACACCGTGGTCATCAAGCCGGCGGAAGACACGCCGTTGTCGGCGATCTACGTGGCGCGTCTTGCCCGCGAGATCGGTTTTCCCGATGGGGTCATCAACGTCGTGACGGGAATGGGTGAAACCGCCGGCGCGGCGCTCGCCGGTCACCCTGGGTTGAAGCGCATGTCGTTCACCGGATCGCCGGAGGTCGGACGACTGGTCGGCGAAGCGTGCGGCCGCAATCTCGTGCCGTGCAAGCTCGAGCTCGGCGGCAAAGGCGCGGCCGTGATCTTCGAGGATGTCGACGTTGCCGACACGGCGGCGAAGCTCGCGAAGGCGATCACGTTCCATACCGGGCAGGTTTGCTGTGACGCGACGCGCTGGCTCGTGCACGAGAAGATCTATGACCGCTTCGTCGACGAGAGCGTGCGGCTGCTGCGCGACGTTCATGTCGGCTACCAGATGGATGCTGGCACCACGATGGGCCCGGTGGTCAATGCGAAGCAGCGCGAGCGCGTGCTCGGCTACCTGTCGCGCGGCAAGGCGGAAGGCGCCAACTTCATCCTCGAGGGCGGCGCGGCCAATGTGCCCGGACACGCCGGCTTTTACGTGAAGCCTGCGCTGATGGCAGGCTCGCTCGACAACGTCGCGGCGCAGGATGAGATCTTCGGACCGGTCGCGTATCTCGCGTCGTTTCGCGACGAGACGCAGGCGATCCAGATGGCCAATGCGACGGATTACGGCCTCGCCAACAGCGTGTGGTCGTCCGACCTCGGCCGCGCGACACGCGTCGCCGAATCGATGGTCGCCGGCAACAGCTGGATCAACGCGCACAACGTATTTCCGCATGGCGTGCCGTACGGCGGCGTGAATCGCAGCGGCATGGGCGGCGGTGTCAACAGCGTCGAGACGCTGTTCGATTACTGGCGCAGCCAATCGATGGTCCGTCCGCTGTAATGATCCGTCGCTTGCTGACAGGGGAACCGCGGTGATCGCGTTGCCCAGACGCACGCTGCTGAAGCTTGCTTGCGCGTCGCTGCTGCCGTTGCGCGCGGCGCGCGCGCAGTCCGGCTGGCCCACACGGCCTGTTCGCTTCGTGATTCCGTTCCCGCCGGGAGGCGGCGGCGACACCGTCGCGCGCGCGGTGACCGAAAAGGCCGCGGAGCCGCTGGGCCAAATCATCGTCATCGAGAACAAGACTGGCGGGAATGCCGTCATTGCGGCAACTGCCGTCGTGCAGGCCGCCCCCGACGGCTACACCTGCCTGTGGGATGGCAACAATCACTTGAGCAATCGCCTGCTCATCAAGGATCTCGGCTTCGATTACCGGACCGCCTTCGTTCCGATTACGCTGATCGCGCGCTTTCCGCAGGTGCTGGCGGTGCGCCAGGATTTTCCCGCGCGCACCTTCGACGAGTTCCTGACGTATGCGAAGGCGAACCCGGGCAAGGTTTCCTGCGGCACGCCGCCCTCCGGCGGCATGGGCCATCTGGCGCTCGAGCTCCTGCAGAAGCGTGCCGCCATCCAATTGATCCACACGCCGTATCGCGGCGGGCCGGAAGCGACGCGCGACGTGATGGGAGGACAGATCGATGCGGTAGTGCTGACCACGTCGACGATCCTGCCGGCCTTGCAGGTGGGCAAGGCGCGACTGCTGGCGATCACGAGCGCGCAACGCAGCGCGCTCTATCCCGATGTGCCGGCGATCGCGGAGCGCTTTACGGGCTACGACATGGATGACTGGAACGGACTGTTCGCGCCGGCCGGCACCCCGGAGGCGATCGTCGCGAAGCTCAATGCGGCGATGACCCAGGCGTCGCGCGACCCTGCCGTGGTCGCGCGCATGGCGCCATTGGGCACCGTGCTGGTGGGGACGAGCCCTGCCGAATTCGCCGCGTGGCTGGCGCGTCAGCGCGACGTCATCGAAGGCATCATCCGCGACGCGAACATCAAGATCACTCGCGGAACCAACGCTGCGCACGTGGCCTGAAACGAGGCGTCGACCCCATGGAGCTGTGCCAACCGCCACGTTCGGTCATCAACCAGCCGAAGCTTCGCATGCCGCACCTGGCATGCGATTGTCACGCGCACATCGTGGGACCGCCGTCGCGCTTTCCGTATGTCGAGGACCGCAGCTACACGCCGCCCGACGCGCTGCCGGACGATTACTTGCGCATGCTGGGCACGCTGGGTATCGAGCGGATGGTGGTGGTGCAGCCGAGCTGCTACGGGGAGAATAACGATCGCACCGTCGCGGCCGTCGGCGAGCTCGGTCTGTCACGTGCACGCGGCGTCGCGATGGTCGGCGCCGCGGTGACGGAAGCCGAGCTGGACGCGCTGCATAAAGGCGGCGTTCGCGCCACGCGGTTCATCACCACGGCCAAGGGCGGGCCTTCGCTTGCGCAGCTGCCCGATGTCGCGGCCAAGGTGGCGGCGTTCGGCTGGCACATCGAAATGTATGTGCCGACGAGCGTGTGGCCGGAGATCCTGCCGGTCGTCGAGCGCTTACCGGTGCCGGTGGTCTTCGATCACCTGGGCGGGATGATGGCCGACACGCCGGCGAACGATCCGATCTTCCGGCGCATCCTTGCGCTGCTGGAATCGGGAAAGTGCTGGACGAAGCTGACCGGCTATCGCCCGTCGATTGCAGGGCCTCCGTATGCGGATGTCGCACCGCTCGCCAGGCGGTTCATCGAGCACGGCCTCGATCGTTGCGTGTGGGGATCCGATTGGCCGCACACGAATCTCGAGGGCTACATGCCCGACGACGGCGACTTGCTCGACCTCCTCGGCGATTGGGCGCCCGATCCCGCCGTGCGCCAGCGCATCCTGGTCGACAATCCGGCGGTCCTGTACCGCTTCAACGGATAGGTCGCCCCGAATCGCGCACTGCGCGCACATCGTAAGCCTCGGGGTTGTAGACGTGGCGGGGCCGGCGCCCCGCGAATTCGTCGAGGATCGCGTGCGCCGCACTGGTGGCAACGCGCACGAGCGCCGCCTCCGTCTGGCCGGCGACGTGCGGCGACAATACGACGTTGGGCAGCGCGCGTAACGGAGAGTTGTCGGCCAGCGGCTCGTGCTCGTACGTGTCGAGCGCGGCGCCTTTGAGTACGCCGGTCGCCAACGCCTCGAGCAATGCGGATTCGTCGATGAGCTCGCCGCGCGCGGTGTTCACCAGGACCGCGCCCCGCTTCATCGACGCGAATGCGCGCGCATCGATGAGATGCATGGTCTCGGCCGTGAGCCGCGTGTGCAGCGTCACCACATCGGCACGCGCCAGCAGCTCGTCGAGCGTCGTGAGCTCGACCTGCGCGTCGCCCGCGGTGCTCAGGTTGGGATCCGAGGCTAACACGTGCATCCCGAAGCCCACCGCCTGGCGCGCCACGCGGCGGCCGATCGCACCGAGGCCGACGACGCCCAGTACCTGCCCGTCCAACTCGGCGCCGACCAGCGGCGCACGCGACCAGGCGCCGCCGCGCATCTCGCGGTCGGCACGCAGCACGTTGCGCACGAGCGCGAGCAGCAAGGCAAACGTGTACTCGGCGACTGCGGCGGCGTTCTCGCTGCCCGTGGTCGTGACGACGACGCCGCGCTGCGTGGCCGCGGCGAGGTCCACCGCATCGACGCCGACGCCATGGCGCGCGATGATCCGCAGCCGTGGCGCATGCCCGATGACCCGTCCGGTGATCGTGCCAAGCCGCGCCAGAATGCCGTCCGCGTCGGCGCACGCCGTGATCAACTCGTGTTCCGACGGGTACTCGGTCAGCACGCGCACATCGCAGGTCGGCGCCAGCAACTCCAGCGCTTCGCGGCGAATGCTGCCGTCGGTGAACACGACCTGTCGCCGCGGCATCGCCGAAGGGGTCATCGACGCGCGGCTTGCAACAGCAATACGACGGCCAGCATCCCGGGATCGTCGAAGCCGACCGACTTGGCGCCGTACATCCGGGCGCGGCCGATGCGCGCCTCGCGCTCGCGATACGCGTCCAGCGCGTGCTCGGCCGCCTGCAGCGTGACGTCGTACAAGTTCGCGTCGTCGGCCGCCGCCGCGAGGCCATCCCTGATCTGCGCCATGGAATCGAGCACCGTCTTGTCGCCGAAGGACGCGCCGGAACGCGTGACGATCGCCTCGCCCGCGGCGGCCAGCGCGGTCACCATGCCGGCGCGATCGAGAGCCGGCCGACCGCGCACCGCGCGGCCAGCCGCGCCGAGGCCGATCGCCAGCACCGAACCCAGGCTCGAGCCCGTCGCGCGCGCCGTTTGCCGACCCAGTGCGACCAACGCGTCACCCATGTCGGTCATCGTTTCCAGCGCCACCGCGTCCCACGCATTCACGACCTGCTCGATCGTCATGCCCGTGTCGCCATCGCCCAGACGGCGATCCGCCGCGTTCAGCGCATCGCGAATCGGTGCGATGCCGGCCGCCATGCGATCGACGCCGCGCGCAAGATCCTGCGTCGTCAGCACGGCATCAGCGCGGCCAGAACGGACAGGCGGTGGGCGCGGCGAGCAGCGTTTCGATCTCCGCATCGAGGTCGAGCAGCGAGATCGAGCAACCCGCCATTTCCATCGACGTCGCGTAATGCCCGACATAGCGGCGCGCGATTTCGATGCGCTGTCCGCGCAGCAGTCGTTCGACGTGCCGGTACACGATCAGCAGCTCCTCGAGCGGCGTTGCGCCGAGGCTGTTGACGAGCACGGCGACGCGGCGTGCGCCCTGAACGCTCCCGTCGCTCAGCAGGCGCTGGACCATCGCGTCGGTCACTTCGTCCGCGGCGGCGATCGCGCGTTCTTCGACGCCGGGCTCGCCATGAATCCCCATTCCGATCTCGATCTTGCCCTCGGGCACCGAAAACCCGGGCTCCGCCGCGCCCGGGATGAGACACGGCGCAAGCGCGACACCGATCGAGCGCGTGCGTTCGGCGGTGCGTTTCGTGACGCTGGCAACGCGGTCGAGGCGATCGCCGCGCGCGGCACTGGCGCCTGCAACCTTGAAGGCGAACACCATGCCCGCGACCCCGCGCCGCTTGCCGGCCTCGCTCACTGGCGCGCTCGCCACGTCGTCGGCGATGATGACCGTTTCGGTCGTCCCGCCTTCGTCGGCGAATTCGTCGCACGCCTGCGCAAAGCTCATCCGATCGCCGCCGTAATTGCCGAGCACGCACAGCACACCCGCCTTGCCGTCGGCGGCGCGCAGCGCGTCCGCGCAGATGTCCGTGGGCGGACCCGCGAACACGTTGCCGACCGCGCAGGCGTCGAGCATGCCGTCGCCGACGTAGCCCGCGAACACCGGGAGATGTCCGAATCCGCCGCCGGTGATGACGCCGACCTTGCCGGCCACCGGCGCGTCGGTGCGCGCAATCACGCGATTGGCGCGGCCCGTTCTCCGATATCCGGGAAACGCCAGGCAGAGTCCTTCGAGCGACTCGTCGACATAATCGGCCGGATTGTTGATCAGTTTTTTCATCGTGAAGATCCTGTGACTAGGCGACCAGATGCACGTCCGCCGATCCGAAGCCCTCGAGGATCGCGCTGATCTTCTGGCCCGGATTGGCGAAATTGAGACCGGTATAGCTGCCCGTGGTCGCGAATTGTCCAGCGCGCACGCCCTCGCGCCCGCGCATCGCATTCACCAATTCGACCGCCGGCAGCAAGGGATCGCCCGCCGGGTGGCCGCCCGTGCGCCGCACGACGACCTCGCCATCGATTTCGAGTCGCGCGTCGAGCTTCGTCAGGTCGAATTCCCGCCAGCGCGGCTGCGGCTTTCCTTCGACGAAGCCGCCATTGGAAACACAATCGGCGATGCGCTCGATCAACGGCGCGCCGCGGTAATCGCGAAAGCGCGAGTCGACGATCTCGATCGCCGGAAACGCGGTGACAGCGGACGCGACTTCCTCGTACGTGTAGGGACGTTCGCGCGGTGGCAGATCCCGGTCAAAGCGAAATGCGACTTCGGCCTCGACGCCGAGCAATGGAACTTCCGCAGCACGGATCGCGCCGCCGCTTGGAATCACGCGCGATTGAATGATCGCACCGTGCACGGTCTTACCGTCCAGCGGCAACCCCACCTTCCAGCCGGCAACGGTTTCGTTCAATGCGTTGAGCGTCGCGGCCTGGATCGCGTGCGCTTCGTCGACGTCGACGGGACGGCAGGAGGCGGGCAAGCCGTCGAGCAGGACGCCCGATCGTCGTGCATCGACCAGCAGGCGTGCGGCTTGTTGAATGGCAAGTGGCGTCATGCAGATGACCTTCGTGGTGAGCGGATTTATTTGACGAGATGCATCAGCCGTGGCAGCAGCAGGGTGAACCACGGAACATAGGCCACGACGAGCACGCCCACGATCAATACGGTGAAATACGGCGCCATCGCGCGAGTGGCCCGATCGGCATGCGCGCGCACCACCGAGCACGCGATGTAAAAGCCTACGCCCAGTGGTGGCAGGAACGCGCCGATCCCCATCGCGACGAGCAGCACGATCCCGTAGTGCAGCGGATCCACGCCGGCCGCGGGCGCGAGCGGGACCAGCAAGGGCGCGAGGATCAGGATCGCCGGCAATCCTTCGAGCAGCGAGCCGAGCACGATCAGCGTCACGATCGACGCCAGCAGGAAAAGCGCGGGACCGGTTGCGTAGATCGGGACCAGCTCGGCCAGCCGATGCGGGAGCTCGGCTGCCGAAAGGACCCACGAGAACGACTGCGCCGCGGCCAGCGTGAACAGCACCATGCCCGACGAAGTCGACGCCTCCGCCACCATCCGCCGGAAGTCGCCCGGCTTCATCTCCCGATAAACCACCGCGGCGATCAGCAGACCATACGCGACGGCGAACGCGGACACCTCGGTTGGCGTCGCGAACCCGAGCAGGATGCCGGCGAACAGCAGCACGGGCATGGAAAACGGGATCAGCGCGCCCAGTCCCAGCCGGCTCATGCCGCGGCCTCCGATGCGGACCGCCGACCTGCGCGGACTCTGCACCCAGATGAGCAGCATGAGGATCGCCGCGATGACCGCGGCGGGAATGAGGCCTGCGGCGAACAGCGACGCCACGGACAGCGACGTCACCGAGCCCAGCACCAGCATCGCGAGGCTCGGCGGAATGCATTCGCCCATGGCCGCCGACGCGGCGAGCAGCGCGGCGGACTGGTCGACGTCGTATTTTTCCTTTTTCAGCATGTCGCGCATCACGAGCCCGACCGCTGCGACGTCGGCGGCCTTCGATCCCGATATGCCGGAGACGATGTACATGCTGACCACCATCACCTGCAGCAGTCCGCCGCGCAAGCCTCCCACCAGCGCCGCGACGAATACGATCAGCCGGCGCGAAATACCACCGCGCTCCATCACGATGCCCGCGAAGATGAAGAAAGGCAGCGCGAGCAACACGAACCGGCCCGTCCCGTCCACCATGTTCTGGGGCAGCGCAACCATCGCGACGATGCCGCCAAGGTAAAGGAACAGCACGGTGCCCATCATCAGCGCGAAGGCAATCGGCAGGCCCATCAGCACCGTGACCAGCACGGCGGCAATTGCGATCGAGACGTTGGTCGTCGCGGGAATCGGCCCAAGCGCATAGCGCGCACCGACGATGGCCGCCGTGACGACGGCGAGCGCGATGCCGCTCCAGAGGATCGAGGCGCGCGTTTGGCCGGACAACCGCCCGACCGCGTAAATCGCCAATACGATCATCGACAGCGTGAGCGGCACCGCGATCCACGCTGCGCTCATCTCGAGGATCGGCGTCACCTCCTCCCACCGGAATATCAGCAAGCCGAACGACTGATACCCTGCAATCAGTGCGATCTCGAGCACCAGCCAGTCGACGAGCGCGTAGCTCGCGAGCCGCCACCGCGTCGGCAACAGGTCGACCACCGTCCTCACCAGCACGTGCTGCTCGCGCCGGTACGCGATGGCGCCACCGAGGAATGCGATCACCGACAGCGAAAAACCCGCGACCTCGTCGGCCCACAGCAGCGGTATGTCGAGCAGCCAGCGCCCGATGACGTTCGCCATCACGACGATCAGCTCGCCGAGCAACGCGAGACCGACGACCGCGTCGACCGCAAGATCGAGCGGAGTCAACGCGTCGCGGTGCGGCACCGGCGTGACATAGGGTATTGCCGCGGGCTCGACCGCGACGGTTTCGGTCGTGCCCATTAGGGCCTGTTCACGCTATGGACGCAAACGCGTTGCACTGCCGAAAACGCCCAGCGCAAGGCGCGAAGTCGAAGGCGGGCGAGATGCCCGGCGAGACTTTGCAACGCAGCGATGGGCGTTTTCGGCAGCAACCCGAAGGGAACGGGCGCCCTGGGGCGCCACTCCGCGTTGTCCTCCTCGCGAAGACATCTCGTCTTCGCTTCGTCGTCCGCCTTGATTGGCGCCCCATGCCACCCGTTCGCGTTTGCGTCCATAGCGTGAACAGGCCCTAGTTGGTCTTCGGAAAGGCGCCGGGCGCCGCCCGGGTATAGGGCACGTAGACATTGACCAGGTCGACGTGCCGTGCCGCGGCACCGAGCAACGCGAGATCGGCGACATGCTGCGTGCCGCGCAGCTCGACCAGCGCAAGATAGTCGGCGGGATCGTTGCCCGGAACGCGGAACACCCGCAGCTGGACGAGCTCCGGGCGCTCGCCGTAGCTGCGCTTGAGCCCGTCGACCAGCGATCGCTCGAGCGCGCCAGGCACGCCCCGAAAGCGCCACAACGCCAACCGTCCGCAGGGTCCGTTTTGCCCGAGCAACGCGGACCCCGGGTAGATCTGCACACCTTCGGCGCGGTACTGGCCCCACACCTTCGACATGATCCGGTGGGTCCACGCGGAATAGCGGCCGACCGCGATCGCCGCGTACGCCGGGCCGCGGAGCACTTCGACATCGGTCAAGTCGTAGAGCGCGAGGTAACGAGGAAAGCCGTCGACGCACACCATCCGCTGCGCCGTCTCGAAGCCCGCGCAACTCTTGCGCTCGGGAAAGTGCTCGCTGTCGTACCAGTCCTGGAATTCCTCCTCGATGTTTGCCGGCGGCTCCATCGTCGCCAGCAACAGACCTTTGCTTGTTGCTTCCGTGGGCATTCCGGGTGCTCCCTGGTGCCGGCTACTGCTGCGCCATGATCATGTTGAACAGCTCGAGATACTTCGGCTTGAACTCCGTGTACACGGGTTCCATCTTCGCCTGGAATGCCTTGAAGTTCGTGTCGGTGATCGTCATCCCGTGTTCCTTGCAGAACTTGGCGGCATTGTCGGAATTGGTGGCGATCTCGTTGCGCCAATCGGTGCGGACCGCCGTCGCGGCGGCCTGGAACGCTTCCCGGTCGGCGGGCGTCATCTGGCTCCAGCGCGCCTTGCTCACCAGCAGCGCGCCCGCGTTATAGACGTGGTTGGTCAGCGCAAGGAATTTGTTCACCTCGTACATCTTGAACGTGACGACGGTGGGCAGCGGAAATTCCACGCCGTCGATCGTCTTCTGCGAAAGCGCGAGGTACACCTCGCTGCCGTCCATGACGATCGGAATCGCGCCGACCGCCTTCAGCATGGCCGCGAATACGGGCGACGGCTGGATGCGCATCTTGAGGCCGCGCAGATCGTCGGGTCCGGTCACGGCCTTCTCGCGCGTCTCGACCTGCCGCCAACCGTACCAGCCCCACGCGAGGCCGACAATGTTGCGGGAATCCATGTCGGCGAAGATCTTGCGGCCGACGTCGCCGTCGAGGATGCGCTCCGCCGTCGCGCGGTCCTTGAACAGGAACGGCAGGTCGACCACTTGCACCGACGGCACGAACGAAGCGAGGAAGCCCGTCGTCACGATCGCGCAGTCGATGATGCCGGTCTGCAGGCTGCTGACCACGTTCACGCCGCTGCCGAGCGCTCCGCCGACGAACACCTGGACGCGATACTTGTCGTTGGTCCGCTTGGCGATGTCGGCGCCGAAGCGCTGGGCGATCGTGTACGACGCGTCCGCCGTCGTGTCGTTGGTGGCGAACTTCAGCGTGACCGGATCGGCGGCGCGCGCCCGGCCGGGCTGCAGGCCGAGGACCGCGCCTGCGCCCACGCCGGCGATGAAGTTCCTGCGAGAAATCGTGTTGTTGCTGCGGCTCATCTAATTCTCCTTGGTTCCTGCAAAGCGGGCTGCGCCTGGAAATCGACAACGTGGAACGGAAGCTCGCTCCTACCCGACTTCCTTGATCACCAGCGCCAGGAAGTCCTTGCCGATCGAGCCTTCGAATTGCGCGTAGACAGGACGGGTTGCCTCGACAAAGAGCTTCTTGTTCGCCGGCGTGATCTCGTTCACCGCCACCAGCGTCCTCAGTTTCGTCAGCGCCGCCGCGATATCCTCGGGCTGCGCCTTCCACTGCCAATCCATCGCGGTCTTCATCGATTGGCTCATGATCGCCTGCTCTTCCGGCGCCAAGCCGTCCCAGACGCCCTTGTTCATCGACACCAGGAAAAAATCGGTCGTGTGATTGTCGAGCGATATGTACTTGATCACTTCGTTGAGCTTGAAGGCCAGGAGGTCCGGCAACGGATATTCGAAGCCGTCGACCACGCCTTGCTGCATCGCGACGTAAAGCTCGGCTGGATCCATGGCCACCGTGCTCGCGCCGAGCGCGCGGAACGCCTGGATGTAGACCTGGCTGTTGATGACGCGGAGCTTCAGGCCCTGGCAATCGGCGGGCACGTTGACCGGTCGGACCTTGTTGACGATGTGCCGTCCGCCGAGCAGCCAGTAGCCGAACACCTGGAAGCCCGCGCCCTGGCCCATCTTGGTGATCTCCTTGCCGACGTTGCCGTCGAGCGCCGACTTGAGCCGCTCGGGCGAGCTCACGATGTACGGCAGCGTGAACGCGTCGATCGGCTTCATGAAGTTCGAGTACCAGGCGGGCACCGCCATCGACATCGTCAGCGACCCGACCTTCAGCTGCGACAGCATCTCCGGGATGCTGCCGAGCTGCGAGCTCGGATATACGTCGATCTTCATCTTGCCGCCGGAGTTCTTGTTCACCTCCTCGGCAAACAGCAGGATCGCCTTGTGATACACGGTGTCCGGCGGCAGCATGTGGCCGAAGCGCATCGAGCGCACGCGCGGCTGCGCGATCGCCGGCGCGGCAAGGCCATAGGAAGCCGCGGCCGCGGCGCCGGCTTTCAGGAATTTGCGTCGCCCGCTATTCGCGCGTTCGAACGGCTTTCTGGTCTTCATGGCGCTCCCCTCCTCGGTTGGATCACATGCACGACGTTCTTTCGTTCGCGAAGTCCGCGAAGCCTCGATCAGCGCATCCCGAACTGGCGCGGCAACCACAGCGTGATTTCCGGGAACAGGATGACGATGACCAGGCCCAGGAACAGGAAAATGTTGTAGAAGAAGCTCGGCCGCATCGTCGCGTTGACCGGCGCTTCGCCGATGGCGCACGCGATGTAGAATCCGATCCCGACCGGCGGCAGCATCACGCCGATCCCGGTCGCCATGATCAGCAGGATGCCGAATTGCAGCGGGTCGATGCCGAGCTTCATCGCCACCGGAAGGAAGATCGGCGCCGCGATCAGGATCGCGGGAAATCCCTCGAGCACGAATCCGAGGACGATCAATGCCGCCACGCTCACGAACAGGAACGTGGTCGGATTGCTGATCATGATGAAAACGTTCGCCAGCGTGCGTCCCAGGCCGTCGATCACGATGGCCTGCACCAGCACGTTGGACGTCGAAACCATCAGCAGCACCATGCCGGCCACGAGCGTCGCCTCGCGCAGCGCGTCATAGAAGCTGCGCCAGCCGAGCGAGCGGTAGATGAACGCGGCGGCGGCAAATCCGTAGACGACGGCAAACGACGCCGACTCGGTCGGCGACGCAATGCCGCCGACCAGCCCCCCAATCACCAGGATCGGCACGCCGGCCGCCGGCAGCGCAGGCGGGATGCTGCGCAACGCGCGGCCGAGATTGAAGGGCGGACCTTTCCGGTATTTCTTGGTGTGGCTGCGAATCATGACGCCGATCAGCAGCGTGCCCGCGAGAATCGCCGCCGGCAGGAACCCCGCGATGAACAGCGCCCCGACCGATAACGTCGTGACGGAGCCGAGAATCAGCATGGCAACCGAAGGCGGTACGGTTTCGGCCATCGCGGCCGAGGCGGCGAGCACGGCGACGAACTCGGTCGATGGGTAGCCGTGCTTCTTCATCGGGCCCTTCATCACGGTACCGATGGTGGCGACGTCGGCGGCTTTGGAGCCGCTGACACCCGAGAACAGGTAGGTCGCGAGCACCTCCGCCATCAGCAGGCCACCGGTCAGGTGCCCGACCCATTCCTGCACCATGTCGACCATGCGCCGCGCCATGCCGGTGATTTCCATCATGATCCCGGCGACCATGAAGAACGGCACGGCGAGAAGGACGAAGCTCGCGACGCCGTATTGCAGCGCGGACGGGATGACGACCAGCGGAGCGTCGCCGCTGATCAGAAAGAACATGATGCCGCCGAGTGCAAGAATGCCGGACACCGGCGTGCCCGTCAGGAATGCGACGACCATCGCGGGCAGGATCAGCACGAACGGATCGATCGCGATGTGACCCTGGTCGTAGGCCCAGCGCAGAAGCCACGTGAAAACACCGATGGCAAGCGCAACGGCGAAACCGTTGAGGATCGCGCGCGGGGCCAACGCCGCCAGCTTCTCGATCGTGTAGATCGCGAGCAGCACGAGGCCGATCCCGAGCCAGATGCCGACGAAGCCGGTGCTGATGCCGAGGATGGCCAGCGTCTGGCCGCGCTGCCCGATGAAGAACGATGGATAGGCGAACAGCGCCACCAGGCAGATGCCAAGGAAGATCGCCAGCCCGCACGCCTGCAGCGATTGCTTCCTGACGCCGACGGTTTGATCGATGAGCGCCGTATAGGCCATGCCCGTGGTGCGGCGGAAATAGCAAGGCGCCCCCAGGAACGTGATGATCGAGATCAGGATCGCCCAGGCGTCGGTCGACCAGGAAAAGTCCTGGTTGGTGATGTAGCGCAGCATCGTGTTCGTGAACGTCATCACGATGTTGAACGCGATCGCGGCAACGACGAACGCTTCGACGACAGCGGCCACGCGATCCAGGACGCGCACGGCGGAAGACCGCTCGATTGGCAACGCTTCATTCATCGGGAAAGCCTCTGGCGTCGGAGCGCTGCTCATATCATCCCGGAAGGGATTCGCGTCGCCTGCCGGAAGTCGAGCTTCCAGCCGCGGTCCTCGCGAATCCACACGAGGCAAAACAGCAGGTGGATGAGCGTCTTGGCCGCGCCGTGCGCACTGACGGTCATGTCGACCACGCCGTTCATGATCACGACGTCATCGAACACCTGCACGCGCGTGTCGCGACTGCTGATCTTGCCGTATTCATAGAGCCTGCCGGCGACGCCGTCCAGGTACGCTTCGCGGCTTTCCGCGACGCCGGTCGAATGGATGTAGACGAGATTCGCGCCCAGCATCGGCCGCAGATCGTCGACGCTGCCGGCGATCTGGGCACGGTAGAGCGCGCGCTCCGCCTCGAGGATCTCGCGCCGCAACGATAGCCGGCGAGGGTCGACGGCTTCTGCGTGATGGCCGGTCATGCGCCGCAACCTCAACCCAGTTCCTTGACGGCGAGCTCGAGAAACTCCTTGCCGATCGAGGGCTCGAACTGCTTGTAGATCGGCCGCGTGACCTCGACGAACAGCTTCTTGTTCTCGGGCGAGATGTCATTGACCGCAAGCAGCGTCTTGAGCTTGACCAGCGCGCCGGCGATCTCTTCCGGCTGGGCTTTCCACTGCCAATCCATGGCGGTTCGCATGGCCTTCACGAGGATGGCTTGCTCCTCCGCGGGCAATCCGTCCCACACGCCCTTGTTGATCGAGACGATGAAGAAGTCGGTGGTGTGCGCATCGAGCGAGATATATTTCGACACCTCGTAGAGCTTGATCGAAACCAGGTCGGGCAGCGGATACTCGAAGCCGTCCACGACGCCCTGCTGCAAAGCCACGTAAAGCTCGGAGGGGTCGAGCGAGACCGTGCTCGCGCCGAGCGCGCGAAACGCCTGGATATAGACCTGGCTGTTGATCACGCGGACCTT
>Ga0207689_10000557_pt1 | contig 35594 bp, 27 predicted proteins | sample KBSMisM52_FD_184312 | JGI IMG/M metagenome (GOLD analysis project Ga0207689, IMG submission 184312) | Miscanthus rhizosphere microbial communities from Kellogg Biological Station, Michigan, USA - KBS Miscanthus M5-2 (SPAdes) (version 2) | ecosystem: Host-associated > Plants > Roots >...
GTGATCAGGCTCGCGCGGTCAGCGTCTGCGCGCCGCGCCACGTCTGCTGCGGCTGCAGCGTCACCGCCTGGCTCGCCACCGCGGCCTCCACGCACAGCATGTGTGTATAGCCGTCGGGTGAAAGGTCATGCAGCGTCGCGCCCTTCTGGGCGCCCGGATTCCAGATGACGGTGTCGACGAAGCCCGCCGCGTGCACGATGGTTGCGCGGCGCGCCTCGCGTACTTCGAGCATGGTGGGGACGCCGCGATAAACGCGATCGATCTCGCGGTCGATTGCGAGCTCGGCGGCAGTCTCGACCACGTCGTCCTTCTTCAGGACCTTGTCGCGATAACGGGCGCCCTGCAAGCCGCGGATCAGCGTCGCGCGCACGTCCGCGATCCTCAGATACGTATGCAGCGCCGCGGTGAATGTGAAGCTCGCGGCTCCGGTATTGGTCACCGCGAACGCAAGGACCAGCGTGGATCCGTGCGCGGTCACCGAGAGCTCGATGGCGAACGGATGCGGCCAGAGCGCCCGCGTCGCGTCGGAATCGCAAAGCCGCAAGCGCGCGACCGCGGCGCCGTTGTCGGCGCGTCCGCTCTCGACCAGCTCCCACGCGCTGATCCGCGCGAAGCCGTGCATCGGCAACGGCCCCTGATCGGCGAACTGCGGGAAGCACACCGGGACACCGCCGCGGATCGCGGCATTCGGCGCGAATGGGGACGATTCGCTGAGATACAGGCGGTCGGCCCGCTCGCCCGCCGGAATCCACGACGTGACATGCGCGCCATGCAGATAGACTTCGACGTGAGCGCCGTCGGCGGCGGTGACCGCTACCTTCGGCAGGCCGCCTGCACCCGGTGCGGGCGCGACAGTGGCGGTGGCCGCGATTCTGGAGGACATATCGGGGATCCTGGGCAATAACCGTGCTCAATCAGACGATGACTTGCAATTCGCCGCAGCCCGCATCGTACAATTTCGCGAAGCCGCGTGCAGCACCCCCTTCCACGTCCGTTTGCGCCCTTCCCACGAAAGTCCGCCAATGAGCGAATCGCTGCCCACCGTCTATCTGGCCCGCCATGGCGAAACTGCGTGGAGCCTGTCCGGTCAGCACACCGGTCTGACCGACATCCCGTTGACGGAGCGCGGCGAGCAGAATGCGCGGAGCCTCGGCGAGCGCTTGCGCGGACTGACGTTCGCGCAGGTATTCACGAGCCCGTTGCAGCGCGCATCCAGGACCTGCGAGCTTGCGGGCTTTGGTCGCGTGGCGCAAGTCGATCGCGACCTCGTCGAATGGAACTACGGCGCCTACGAAGGACGCCGCACCGCCGAGATCCTCAGCGAGCGGCCCGGATGGCGGTTGTTCCGCGACGGGTGTCCGGGTGGCGAGTCGCCCGACGACGTGGGAGCCCGCGCGGACCGCGTGATCGCACGCGCGCGCGCCGCCGCTGGCGATGTGCTCGTATTTTCGAGCAGCCACATCCTGCGCGTGCTCGGTGCCCGCTGGCTTGGCCTGCCGCCCGCCGGCGGCGGGTATTTCCTGCTCGGAACCGGCAGCCTGAGCGCGCTGGGTTACGAGCACGACGCCTCCGAGCCGGTATTTCGCTTCTGGGACGATACGAGTCACGTGTCTCTTGCCAAGTGAGACGGAACCGCGTGAAATAGCGAGCGAGGACTAAAGTTTCCGCGCCTGATCACCCGTGGTGCGGCACGCGGACAAGCGACACATCCCCGTTGTTGCGCTGTCATGACTGGCCGATGCGCAAGCCGCAGCCGGTCCAATTCACCATTCCGATGAGATGAGACGATGAAGGCAACCGCGAAACTCCAGGATCTCGGCCAGAGTCTCTGGCTCGACAACATTACCCGCAACCTGCTCGAGAGCGGCACGCTTGCGCGTTACATCGCCGAGCTTTCCGTGACGGGATTGACGTCGAATCCCACCATCTTCGATCATGCGATCAAGGGCAGCGCCGATTACGACGCCGCGATTCGCAGCAAGATTACGGCCGGCAAGTCCGGCGAAGCGCTGTTCTTCGAGCTTGCGCTCGAGGACATCACGCGCGCCGCCGATCTCTTTCGGCCGACCTTCGAGCGTACGCGCGGCGTCGACGGCTATGTGTCGCTCGAAGTTTCGCCGCTGCTGGCGCACGACACGAAGACCACGCTGGCCGTCGCCCGCGACCTGCACGCGCGTGCCGGGCGTCCCAATCTGTTCATCAAGATTCCCGGCACCAAGGAAGGCCTGCCGGCCATCGAGGAAGCAATCTTCGCCGGTGTACCGATCAATGTGACGCTGTTGTTCTCGCGCGAGCAGTATCTCGCCGCAGCCGACGCGTATCTGCGCGGCGTCGAGCGCCGGATCGCCGCGGGGCTTGACGCCGACGTGGGCTCGGTTGCGTCTCTGTTCATCAGCCGCTGGGATGTCGCGGTGGCCGGCAAAGTACCGCCCGCGTTGAGCAACAAGCTGGGCATCGCGATGGGCCAGCGCTGCTACAAGGCGTACTGCGATCTCGTTGCTTCGCCCCGCTATCGCCGCGTCATGAATGTCGGCGGGCGGCCACAGCGGCTGCTGTTCGCCAGCACCGGCACCAAGGATCCGAAGGCCTCCAACGTAATGTACATCGAGGCGCTGGCCGCGCCGTTCACCGTCAACACGATGCCTGAAGGCACGTTGCTCGACACTGCCGACCACGCCAACATCGGCGCGCCGGCACCCGCCGACGGCGGCGACTGCGAGGCCGTGCTCGCGCAGTTCAAGCCGGCGGGGGTGGACATCGATGCACTGGCGGCGCAGTTGCAGGACGAAGGTGCCGCGTCGTTCGTCAAATCGTGGAACGAGCTGATGACGGTGCTGGCGTCGAAGGCCGCGACGTTGAAGGCGGCATGAGCGAGCGGGGCGAAGCCCAGGCCCGAAGGGCGCGTCCGCGCGCGATTGCCGGGAGGCCGACGCGCCGACGCATCGGTTTGCAGCGTCCGCCAGCGAGGCCCAGGGCATGAGCGACGTCTCGACGCACGCCACCGTCATTCCCGCGAAGGCGGGAATCCAGCGATGTTCGTACAAAAGCCGCCGGGACGCGCGCGAACGCGCGCGCCCCGTCGCTGAGACGACGGATACTCCCATCGTCCGGATTGCGAACGGAGATCGCCAATGAACGTGCTGGTGATCGATGTCGGCGGGTCGCATGTGAAGATCCGCGCCACGGGCCAGAAGGTCGAGCGGCGGATGGACTCCGGTCCGACGATGTCGGCGGAACAGATGGCGACGGGGGCGCGCGCGCTGGCAAAAGGCTGGAAGTACGATGCAGTGTCGATCGGCTATCCAGGGCCCGTCGTGCGCAACCGGCCGGTCAAGGAACCCTACAACCTGGGCAAAGGGTGGGTCGATTTCAACTACGAAAAGGCACTTGGCGCTCCCGTCAAGATCGTCAACGACGCGGCGATGCAAGCGTTGGGCAGCTACCAGGGCGGCAAGATGCTGTTCCTGGGCCTCGGAACCGGTCTTGGGAGCACGTTGATCGTCGACGGCGTCATCGTGCCGATGGAGCTTGCGCACCTGCCCTACAGGAAGGCCACGTTCGAAGACTATGTCGGCGAGCGTGCGCTCGAGCGCGACGGCAAGAAGAAGTGGCGCAAGCACGTGGCCGACGTGGTGGCGCGGCTGGTCGCCGCGTTCGAGCCGGATGAAGTGGTGCTGGGCGGAGGCAATTCGCGGAACCTTGCGGATTTGCCGCCTCGCAGCAGGCTGGGCAACAATGCCGATGCGTTTCCCGGCGGCTTTCGCCTGTGGGAACAAGCGACCGCACCCAAGACCGCGCGCCGCAAGCCCGCGCCCTCGCGCAAAGCCAAAGGACGATGACCATGGCAGCTGCCATTGCCCCTGCGACTGCGCGCCCCGCGTGGAAAGCACTTGCCGCGCACCAGGCTGCGTTGCGCGACTTGAAGCTGCGCAAGCTCTTCGCCGACGACCCGGCGCGTGGCCAGCGCCTCACCGCCGAGGCCGCGGGCGTCTTCCTCGACTACTCGAAAAACCGGGTGACCGACGAGACGATCCGCCTGCTGCTGCAGCTCGCCGAGGAGTCCGGGCTGCGCGACCGGATCGCCGCGATGTTCCGCGGCGACAAGATCAACGTCTCCGAGAATCGCGCGGTGCTGCACGTCGCGTTGCGCGCGCCGCGCGACGCTTCCATCGTCGTCGATGGCCATGACGTCGTTCCCGACGTTCACGCGGTGCTCGACAAGATGACGGCATTCGCCAACCGCATCCGCAGCGGCGAATGGAAGGGCCACACGGGCAAGCGCATCCGCAACGTGATCAACATCGGCATCGGCGGGTCCGACCTTGGCCCGGTGATGGCCTACGAAGCGCTCAGGTTCTACAGCGATCGCGCGATGACGTTCCGCTTCGTGTCGAACGTCGACGGCACCGACTTCGTCGAGGCGACGCGCGACCTCGACGCGGCGGAGACGCTGTTCATCATCTCGTCGAAGACGTTCACGACGCTCGAGACGATGACCAATGCGCATTCGGCGCGCGATTGGGCATTGCGCGGATTGGGCGGCGACGCCAAAGCCGTCGCCAGGCATTTCGTCGCGGTGTCGACCAACGAGGCGAAGGTTTCCGAGTTCGGCATCGATACCGCGAACATGTTCGGCTTCTGGGACTGGGTTGGCGGCCGTTACTCGATGGACTCGGCGATCGGTCTTTCCACGATGCTGGCCATCGGTCCCGAGAACTTCCGCGCAATGCTCGATGGCTTCCATGAAATCGACGAGCACTTCCGCACGGCGCCTTTCGAACGCAATCTGCCGGTGCTGCTCGGGCTGATCAGTGTCTGGTACAACGATTTCTTCGGCGCGCAGACGGTCGCGGTGCTGCCCTACGACCAGTATCTGAAGCGCTTTCCCGCCTATCTGCAGCAGCTCACGATGGAGAGCAACGGCAAGCACGTCACGCTGGACGGGACGCGCGTCGACTACGATACCGGGCCTGTCTACTGGGGCGAGCCCGGCACCAACGGCCAGCACTCGTTCTACCAGCTGATCCATCAGGGCACGCGGCTCATTCCATGCGACTTCATCACGTTCGCGAAAGCGCTGAATCCGCTGGGCCGCCACCACGATATCCTAGTGGCGAACGTGTTCGCGCAAACGGAAGCGCTGGCATTCGGCAAGACGCCGGAGGAGGTCAAGGCGGAGGGCACGCCCGACTGGCTGGTGCCCCACCGGGTCTTCGACGGCAACCGGCCGTCGAACACGATCCTCCTCGAACAGTTGACCCCCGCGGCGCTCGGCAAGCTCGTGGCGCTGTACGAGCACAGCGTATTCACGCAAGGTGCGGTTTGGCAGATCGATTCGTTCGATCAATGGGGGGTCGAATTGGGCAAGGTGCTCGCGCAGCGCATCATTCCCGAGCTCGAAAGCGCGACCGAAGCGAAGCTCGGGCACGACAGCTCGACCAACGCGCTGATCCGGCGCTATCGCCGGCAGAAAAGCAGCTAGAGGCCAGGATGGTTCACCATGTTCACTGCGTTCGCTGCCCCGCGTGGGGCGCTCATCGCCCTTGGGGCGGCCCGGCGGGCGATGAGATGAACGACCCCCACGCTCACTGCGTTCGCTGCCCCCGCGGGGGGCGCTCATCGCCCTTGGGGCGGCCCGGCGGGCGATGAGATGAACGACCCCCACGCTCACTGCGTTCGCTGCCCCCGCGGGGGACGCTCATCGCCCTTGGGGCGGCCCGGCGGGCGATGAGATGCCCATGCCGCGCGGCTACGACCAACGGTTGTACCTCTTGCCGTTCGATCATCGCGGGACGTTCGAAACGAAGATGTTCGGCTGGAAAGAGCCGCTCACCTCCGCCCAGACGGCGGAGATCGCCGCGGCGAAGGGGGTCATCTACGATGGGTTCAAGGCGGCGATCGCCGCGGGGGTGCCCAGGGCGAACGCCGGCATCCTCGTAGACCAGCAATTCGGCGGCGCGATCCTGCGCGACGCGACCGCGCACGGGTTCATCACCGCGTGTCCGGCCGAGAAGAGCGGGCAGGAAGAATTCGATTTCGAGTACGGCGACGATTTCGCCGCGCATATCGAGGCTTTTCACCCTTCGTTCTGCAAGGTCCTCGTCCGCTACAACCCGGAAGGCGACCCGGTGGGGAATGGCAGACAGGAGGCGCGCCTCAAGCGTTTGTCGGACTATCTCGCGCAGAGGGCGCAGTCGCGCTTCATGTTCGAGCTGCTCGTGCCCCCGGAGCCGGCACAGCTCGCACGCGTGAACGGCGACCGGAAGGCTTACGATCTCACGGTCCGGCCCGCGTTGATGGTGCGGGCGATCGAAGCGCTGCAGGACGCGGGCAGCGAGCCCGATGTCTGGAAGATCGAGGGGCTGGACCGCCGCGAGGATTGCGAGCAGATCGTCGCGGCTGCGCGGCGGGGCGGCCGTTCCAAGGTCGGCTGCATTGTGCTGGGGCGCGGCGAGGACAATGCGAAAGTGCAGCAATGGCTGACGACGGCGGCGGCGGTGCAGGGCTTCATCGGCTTTGCCGTCGGGCGCACCGACTTCTGGGACCCGCTCGTGCAATGGCGCGCGAACAAGGTGACACGCCAGGGCGCCGCGCTGGAAATGGCGCGCCGCTACCGCGAGTTCGTCGAAATTTTCGAGAAAGCTGCCGCCGCTTGAACTGCATCCATCACATCTGACATTAGTGACTCCGGCATGTCCGCCGGTCGTCGACGCCAGTTATCCAGCATAGGAACCACATCATGCAACTCGGAATGATCGGATTGGGCCGCATGGGCGCGAACATGGTGCGCCGCCTCATCAAGGGCGGTCATGATTGCGTCGTCTTCGACGTGTTCCCGAAGGCCGTGCAGGATCTGGCGGCGGACAAGGCTGTCGGCGCAACGTCGCTTGCCGACTTTGTCGGTAAGCTCGCGAAGCCGCGCGCCGTGTGGCTGATGGTGCCGGCGGCGGCGGTCGACAAGATGGTCGCGGAGCTCGTGCCGCTGATGGAAGCCGGCGATGCGATCATCGACGGCGGCAATTCGTATTACATCGACGACATCCGGCGCAGCAAGGACCTCGCGCCGAAAAAAATCGACTACGTCGACGTCGGCACCAGCGGCGGCGTGTGGGGGCTGGAACGCGGCTACTGCATGATGATCGGCGGACCAACCGCTACGGTGCAGCGTCTCGATCCGATTTTCAAGACGCTGGGCCCCGGCATCGGGACGATCGACCGGACACCGGGACGTGACAAGGCCAGCGGCACTGCCGAGCTTGGCTACCTGCATTGCGGTCAGAGCGGCGCGGGCCACTTCGTCAAGATGGTGCACAACGGCATCGAATACGGGATCATGGCCGCGTACGCCGAAGGTCTCGGCATCCTCAAGGCGGCCAACGTCGGCAAGCAGCAGCACGCGATCGACGCGGAAACCACGCCGCTGCGCGACCCCGAGCACTATCAATACGACCTCCACCTGCCCGACATCACCGAAGTCTGGCGCCGCGGCAGCGTCATCGCATCGTGGCTGCTGGATCTGACCGCGCAGGCGTTGCTCGCCGATCCGGCGCTGGCGAAATTCGAAGGGCGCGTCTCGGATTCGGGCGAGGGCCGCTGGACGATCAAGGCGGCCATCGACGAAGCCGTCCCGGCGCCGGTCCTCACGACCGCGCTGTACGAGCGCTTCAGCTCGCGCGGCGACGCCGACTTCCAGAACAAGCTGCTGTCGGCGATGCGCTATGCGTTCGGCGGCCATCTCGAGAAGCCCGCGGCGAAATGACGGGCGACCGACGATGACGACGACGACCGCAGTCCACTCCGACGCGCTGGTATTTTTCGGCGCGACCGGCGACCTCGCGTACAAGAAGATTTTTCCGTCGCTGCAGGCGATGATCAAGCGCGGCCATTTGAACGTGCCGGTGATCGGCGTGGCGAAGCAGGGCTGGAACCTCGACCAGTTCCGGGCCCGTGCCCGCGACAGCCTCGACAAGCACGGCGGCGGCGTCGACGAGGCGGCATTTGCGAAGCTGCTCACGCTTCTGCATTACGTCGATGGCGACTATGCGGACCGGACGACGTTCGCGGCGCTGCGCAGCGAGTTGAAGGATGCGCAGCGGCCCGCGCACTACCTGGCGATCCCGCCGATTCTCTTCGGCGCCGTCGTCGAACAGCTCGCAAAGGCGGATTGCGTTGCGAACGCGCGCGTCATCGTCGAGAAGCCGTTCGGACGCGATCTCGCCTCGGCGCGCAGGCTCAACGCGATCCTGTTGAGCACGTTCGACGAAGAGCACATCTTCCGCATCGACCATTACCTGGGCAAGCGGCCGGTGCACAACATGATGTTCTTCCGCTTCGTCAATTCGTTTCTGGAGCCTATCTGGAATCGCCAGCATGTCGAAAGCGTGCAGATCACGATGGCCGAGGACTTCGGCATCCAGGGCCGCGGCAAGTTCTACGACGAGACGGGGACCATCCGCGACGTCGTGCAGAATCACCTGTTCCAGGTGCTGTGCAACCTCGCGATGGAACCGCCGGTGCGCACCGACAGCGAGTCGATCCGCGACGAGAAGTCGAAGGTGCTGAAATCCATCGCCACGCTCGAGGCCGGCGATCTCGTCCGCGGGCAGTTCCGCGGCTACGTGAAGGAGCCCGGCGTCGCATCCGACTCGAAGGTCGAGACGTTCGCCGCGGTCAAGCTCACGCTGAATTCATGGCGCTGGCAGGGTGTGCCGTTCTACATCCGCGCCGGCAAATGCCTGCCCGTCACCTGCACCGAGGTCATGGCCCGGCTGCGCCGGCCGCCGACGATGTTTCCCACGTGCACGGCGCCCGCGAACCATTTGCGTTTTCGCGTCAGCCCCTCGGTCACGCTCGCCATCGGTGTGACCGTGATGGACGACGCCGAGAAAAATGTCGGCCAGCAGGTCGAAATGCTCGTCAGCCATCATCCCGGTGCCGATGAGCCGGACGCATACGAACGCGTCCTGGGCGATGCGATGGAAGGCGACCCCACGCTGTTCGCGCGCGAGGACTATGTCGAGGAGGCATGGCGCATCGTCGACCCAGTGCTCGCCGCGGGGACCCCCGTGTACGACTATGCCCCCGGCACGTGGGGTCCTGCGGAAGCGCAGCGCCTCGAGCCGCCCGGCGGCTGGGACAATCCCGTGGTGACCAGCGACTGAAGCGCTTCGCACCGACGGCGCCATGCAAATCGAAATCCTGGCCGATGCCGGCGCGGTAGCGACGCGCGCCGCGCAGTTCATCGCCGCCGAGGCGCGCGCCGCGGTCGCCGCGCGCGGCCGCTTCACGTTCGCGGTCAGCGGCGGTCGCACGCCGTGGCAGATGCTGCGCGAGCTGGCCTCCGAGGACATGCCATGGCAAAGCGTGCACCTGTTCCAGGTCGACGAACGGGTGGCGCCGGCGGGCGATCCCGAACGCAACCTCACGCACATCCGGGACAGCCTGCTCGCGCACGCAGCGCTGCCGGCGGCCAACGTGCACGCGATGCGCGTCGAAGCGACCGATCTCGACGCCGCGGCCGCAAGCTACGCGCAGGAGCTCGGAACGTTCGCGGGCACACCGCCGGTGCTCGATCTCGTGCACCTGGGCCTCGGGCCCGACGGCCATACGGCATCGTTGATCCCAGGTGACCCGGTTCTCGCGGAAGCGCATCTCAACGTCGCGCTGACGGGACCTTACCAAGGCCATCGGCGGATGACGCTGACTTACCCGGTCCTCAATCGCTCACGCTGCGCATTGTTCGTCGTGACCGGCGCCGAGAAGATTCCGGCCCTCGCGAAGCTGCGCGCCCGCGATCCCGCCATTCCCGCGGGTCGCGTCACCGGTGAGCGCGCGTTGATCATCGCTGATGCCGCGGCGGCCGGCACGGCGCGGAAATAAACGGAGACTCCCATGGCGTTCCCGCAAGACCAGGACATTGCAACGCTTTGCATCAACACGATCCGCACGCTGTCCATCGATGCGGTGCAGGCCGCCAACTCGGGTCATCCGGGAACGCCGATGGCGCTTGCGCCGCTGGCGTACGAGTTGTGGAACCAGGTGCTGCGGTTCGATCCCGAGGACCCGATCTGGCCCAATCGTGACCGCTTCGTGCTGTCCAACGGCCACGCGTCGATGCTGCTGTGGTCGCTCTTGCATCTCACCGGGGTCAAGGCCGTCAATCCCGACTACGAAGTGCTGGGCCAGCTGTCGGTCAAGCTGGAAGACATCCGCCGTTTCCGCCAGATCGGCAGCAAGGCGCCCGGACATCCGGAATATCACCTGGTGTCGGGCGTGGAAACGACGACCGGGCCGCTGGGGCAAGGCATCGCAACCAGCGTCGGGATGGCCATCGCGCAAAAATGGCTCGCTGCGCGGTACAACCGGCCGGAACTCGCGATCTTCGACTACAACATCTACGCGATCTGCGGCGATGGCTGCCTGATGGAAGGCGTGGGCTCCGAAGCGGCCTCGCTGGCCGGCCATCTCAAGCTCGACAACCTCTGCTGGATCTACGACAACAATCACATCACGATCGAAGGCAACACCGCCATCACGTTCACCGAGGATGTCGCCGCCCGCTTCCAGGGCTACGACTGGAACATCCTGCGCGTCGGCGACGCCAACGATCTGCAGCGGATCGGCGATGCGCTCAAGGCGTTCGCGGCAACGAAGGGCCGGCCGACGCTGATCATTGTCGACACGCACATCGGCTACGGGTCGCCGCACCGGCAGGACACGGCGGCGGCGCACGGCGAGCCGCTCGGCGTGGAGGAAGTGAAGCTCACCAAGCGTGCGTATGGCTGGCCGGAAGACGCGCAGTTTCTCGTCCCCGATGGCGTGCGCGAGCACTTCGCCGCGGGGATCGGCGCGCGCGGCGCGCACGCGCGGCGCGCGTGGAACGAATTGTTCGGAAAGTACCGGACCGCGCATCCGTCGCTCGCGACGGAAGTCGACCAGATGCAAAAACGCGTGCTGCCGGATGGCTGGGATCGCAACCTGCCCGCGTTTCCCGCCGATGCGAAGGGCGTCGCCGGCCGCGATGCGTCGGGCCAGGTGCTGAACGTGCTCGCGCAGAACATCCCGTGGTTCCTGGGCGGCTCCGGCGATCTCGGGCCGTCGAACAAGACGACGCTCAAGTTCGACGGCGCCGGCGACTTCGAGCCCGGGACGCCCGCCGGGCGCAACATGCACTTCGGCATTCGCGAACACGGGATGGCCGCCGTGGTCAACGGCATGTCGCTGTCGAAATTGCGCGCGTTCGGCGCGACGTTCTTCATCTTCAGCGACTACGCGCGCGGCTCGATCCGCCTCTCCGCGCTGATGGAGCTGCCCACGCTGATGGTGTTCACGCACGACGCCATGGGCGACGGCGAAGACGGCCCGACGCATCAGCCGATCGAGCAGCTCGCTTCGTTGCGCGCGGTTCCCGGCATGACCCTTTTTCGTCCGGGCGATGCAAACGAGGTGGTCGAAGCGTATCGCTACGTAATGCAGCTTCGCCATCGGCCCGCGCTCATGGTGCTGTCGCGGCAAACGCTGCCCACGCTCGATCGCAGCCGCTACGCCTCGGCATCCGGCGTGGCGAAGGGCGCGTACGTGCTCGCCGACGCGCCTGGCGGCAAGCCCGAGGTGATCCTCATCGCCACCGGCAGTGAAGTGAGCCTTGCCGCCGCCGCGCACGAGCTGCTCGTTGCCGGCGGCATAAGCTCACGCGTCGTGTCGATGCCGTCGTGGGATGTGTTCGAGCAGCAGACGCAAGCGTATCGCGACAGCGTGCTGCCGCCGGAGGTCACGGCCCGCGTTTCCATCGAGCAGGCCTCCACGTTCGGCTGGGAGCGCTACATCGGAGCGCGCGGCAAGGCGATCGGCATGCAGACGTTCGGCGCGTCGGCGCCGCTGAAAGCGCTGCAGGAGAAGTTCGGTTTCGAGCCGGAACGCGTCGTTGCGATCGCCAAGGAAGTCCTGGCCAATCATTGACGGCGCGGCGCGTGCGAACGAACGCTGCGAGAGAGGATGACGATGGACTTCGATCCGGCTTTTCCGTCACGCGTGCGCATCGCGCTGTTCGGTCTCGTTGTCGCGGCCACGTCATTGACGGCGCTCGCCGCCGATCCGACGCCACGGGTACCGGTGGAACCGTTCTTCCGGCACGCCGATTACAGCTCCTTCAAGCTTTCCCCGTCCGGCAAATACGTGGCAGGCATTATCCCGGTCAACGGCCGCGGCGGGCTGGTCGCCATCGATCTGGAGACGCGCAAGCCTGGCCACGTCACGACAGTGAATGTGAGCGACATCGGCTGGTTCGAATGGGTGAACGATGATCGACTGGTGTTCACCGTGCTCGACCTTGAAGTGGGTAGTGGGGAGCAACGTGGCAGTGGTCTGTTCACCGTCAAACGCGACGGCAGCGAATTCCGCGTACTGGTGCGGCCGCCGACGGGTGCCGGCCAGTGGGTCTATCGCTATACGCAATTCCTCGCGGCACTTCATGACGGCTCCGACGACATTCTCGTGGTCGCCAACGACACCCATGAACGCTATCCCGACGTATACCGGCTGAACACCGACACGGGCAGGAAAACGCTGCGCTCGCTCGGCAAGCCAGGTGATGTCGTACGCTGGGTCGTCGATCGCGAGGGCGCGGTACGGGCGGCGGTCACCGAGGAAAAGGAGGGAAGCGGCCGCGTTTACTGGCGTCCGGCGGAGTCCGCGCCATGGGAAAAGATCGACGACTTTCGGCCGCACCGGCAACAGATCGTTCCCGTAGGATTCGATGGCGACGGCTCGCTCATCATCGCGTCGCGATCCGGCCGCGACACGCTGGCGCTGTACCGGTTCGATGCCGAAAAGAAGGCGCGCGGTGAGCTTCTAGCCGCGCATCCGCAGGTCGACCTTGCGAGCGGTCTCATTTATGACTACGGGAAAAAACGCGTGGTCGGCGTCGCGTACAACGCCGACCGCCCCGGCGTCGCCTGGTTCGACGAAGACTGGGCGCGGGTCGCCGCCATGATCGATCGTGCGCTGCCGGGTCATTTCAATGTGCTGTCGCGCAGTGAGGGACCGCGCGCGCTCGTGTTCTCGTATTCGGACACCGACCCGGGCTCCTATTTTCTGCTCGATATCGACAAGCGCAAGCTGGAGAATCTGGTCGAGACGCGCCGGGCAATCAAAGCCGATGCGATGCCTGCGCGCCAGCCACTGCGCTACACGGCACGCGATGGTTTGGAGATCCCCGCCTGGCTCACGTTGCCGAAGGGGAAGGAAGCGAAGAACCTGCCGCTGGTCGTACTCGTGCACGGCGGTCCGTGGGTCCATGGCGCGGGTTGGCGATGGAGCGGCGAGGCGGCATTCCTGGGCTCGCTTGGTTACGCGGTGCTGGAACCCGAATTCCGCGGCAGCACTGGCTGGGGCTGGAAGCACTACCGCGCCGGCTTCAAGCAGTGGGGCCGCGCGATGCAGGACGACCTCGACGACGGCATGGACTGGCTGGTGCAAAAGGGCACGGTCGATGCGAAGCGCGTCTGCATCATGGGCGCGTCGTACGGAGGTTACGCGGTGATGATGGGTCTTGCGCGTGATCCTGACCGTTGGCGCTGCGGCATCAACGCCGTGGGCGTGACCGACATCAATCTGATGTACGACGTCGCGTGGTCGGACTTTTCGGATTCGACTTTCATGAAGTACGTCGCCAAGGACATGCTGGGCGACCAGGTGGCGGACGCAGCCCAGCTCAAAGCAACGTCACCACTCGAGCAAGCCGCGCGCGTCCGGGCGCCCGTGCTCATGGCCTACGGCGGCAATGACCGGCGGGTGCCACTGGTTCATGGCGAGAAGATGCGCGATGCGTTGAGCGCCCGTGACGTTCCCGTCGAATGGGTCGTTTATTCCGGCGAGGGGCATGGCTTCCTGCTCGAGGCGAACCGCTTCGATTTTTATACCCGCGTTGCGCGTTTCCTCGATGTGCATCTGCGTGCGCTGCCATAGCGACAACTCACCGCGCGACATTCAGTCGTAGCTTCGCCGGAAGTAGACGCCGAGGCTGCTCGTGGTGCCCGCTTCCGCGCGCAGCGTCAGCGTCCGCGACAGCGCATACTCGAGGCGCAGCGCGTTGGTCGCGACGGTCAGCCCTTGCTCGTACACGAGCGACAAGCGATCGGAAATGCGCTTGCCGAACGCGACGACCTGGCCCGACGTTCCGGTCACGGCCGACGATCCGATCTGGCGCACCGAGATGTCGTCCAACCCGACGGTGTTGGCGATCTGGGTCGTGATCGGCTTCCGGCCCTGGCCGAGCAGCGACGCGGAGGCCGCGGAGAGCGCCGCGAGATCGGCGCGGTTCGCGCGATCGAGTCCCTGGCCGGTCAGGAGCCACGACAGCTTCTCGCCGTCCGGCACGGGCGGGTTGGACACGAGCCGCACGCGCGGAACCTTCACCGTCCCCGTCAGCTCGACCCCGGCTTCGACGGCAATGTTCTTGCGCAATGCGACGACGTCGAGCGCCGGATTGTCGGCGGGACCGTCGAACAGCAACTGGCCGCGATCGATCACCAGGCGCTGACCGAACACGTCGTAGGTCCCGGCGACCGCGCGGATCGTTCCCCTGGCGTTGAGCGCGCCACTTGCGGTGGTCGTGACGCGCACGCGGCCGGCGAGGCGCGTCGCGAGACCTTCGCCGGTGAAGCGGAAGTCGCGTCCAAGGCTGACTTCGAGATCGAGCGAAAGGGGCAGGTCGCGGACACCGCTCTCTGCGCTTGCCTTGCGCGGCTCGCCGACGATCACCACGTCGTCGGAGAGCGTGCCCACCTTGGTCGGCGAATAGTCGATGCGGCCTTCGTCGATGCTGATGCTGCCCGCAAGGGCGAGCTTCTTGCCTTCAACCGCCAGCGTGCCCTTGCCGTCGGCGATGAGATGCAGGTCGGGCCGGTTGACGATCGTGAAGTTTTCCGCCTGCCATTCGACGCGCGCGGCGCCGAGCGCGGCCGAGGGCTGGTCGGCAGCGCGGGCGAGGGTGCCTTTGGCGGTGAACTTTCCGCTGCCGCCGACGAACGAGAATTCATCGAGCAGCAGCACGCGATCGGCAAGCCGCGCGCGTAACAAGCCATCCTTCAGATGCACGCCGTATTGCGGAAGGTCGAAGCGCAGCGCGTCGCCCGTGAGCGTTCCCGCGAGCGACGGCTGCGCGAGCGTTCCGCGGGCCGTGACGTCGACGTGCGCGCGTCCATCCATGACCGCCAACGTGCCGAGCCACGGCTGCAGCGGCTTCAGCGACGCGAGATCGGCGGTGACGTGCGCGGTCACGGGCGCATCGGCGGCGATGCGCCCGGGAGCGCTGCCGGCCGCGACCGTCGCCGTGGCGTCGGCGCTGCCGGCGCGCGCGGAGCGGAAGCGCGCGGACGCGGTGAACGCGTCGTCGACGACCCGAGCCGACAATTCGAGCACCGAGATGCCCAGTGCAAGGTCGGCGGGATCGAGCGTGGCGCTTTCGGTCGCGAACCAGTCGCCACTTTCGCGCCGCACATTGACCGTGCCGGAAAGTCGCGGCGTTGCCGCGAGCGACCAGTCACCACCCAAGGCCAGCGTGGACGGGAAGGGCAACGTCGTGCCGGAAAGGCGCGCGAGCGCCGCAACCGGGATGGCGGTAAACGATCCGCGGGTGGTGATGCGACCATCGTCGAGCGCGAAACTCGCGAGCTCGACGCGGCCCTCGGCCACCGTAAGACGCGTCGCGCCGACATGGACTCGATCACGCGCGATTTCAAGGGCAGCGGGCGTCTCGAGCCGCACCGCATAGGTACCGCGATTGACGAGCGAATCGAGCGAGCCGATCCACGCCGCATCGACGCCGCCACCTGGACGTTTCGATTCGGCGAGGCCGCCCGTGAATGCCATGGCAACATCGAAGTCGCCGCCCTTCGCCTCGAATGTTCCCGCGTGTTTCGCCAGGCTTCCGGTGACGCTGGCCTGCATCGTCGATAGCGGGCGCTGGCCGATCGACACACCCGTCGCCGCAACGGAAAGTGTGACCGGCCGCGCCTCCAGCGGGACGCGTCCTTCGCGGCCGACACTCGGGGCGGCCGAGGCGACGACGTCCAGCGTGGCAACGCGCGCTGACGATCCCCATTGCAGCGCATCGCCGTGCGCAGTGAGCGCAATTCCGAGGCTGCGGGGTTCACCGGTGAGCGTACCGCGCGCGCGCAGCGTACCGGCAACCGGGTTGGGCAGCGTCACCTTCGTGTAGCGCGTCAGAAGCGGCTGCAATTCCTGGATCCGCGGAACGTCGACCGCGTAGGCGAGCGTGTCGGCGCCGGTTCCGAAGGCGCCGGTCAACATGATCGATGCCGCACCGAGATGCAGGTCGACGGCCACGTCCTTCGCCGTCGACGGCGTTGCGTGCGCCCGCGCCGTTCCGGCGACGGCGAGGCCGGCGAAACGGCTGCCCGTGGCCACCGCGACGTCGGCGGTCACGTCCCACGCGGGCGTCAACGTGCCGCGCGCCGTGATCGTGCCGTCGAGCTGCGCGGCCGGCATGTCGACAAAGCGCGCCGGATTGAAGTGGGTCGCACGCGCGGTGACGGTGAACGGACGCTTGCCGTCGAGCTCGAAGCTGCCGCTGCCGGCGATTTCGCCGCCTGCCGCTTGCGCGCGCATCCTCTCCACGTCGATGCGGCGGCCGACCACCGTCGCGGCGAAAGCGAGCGCCATGTCCGCCTGCCGCAAATCGGCGCGCACGACCTGTCGTTGCTGCGCGACTTCGGCCGCGATCGTGCCCGACAGATGCGTGGTGATCAGCGATGATTGAATGCGCGCGAGGTCGACGTTGGCGAGCGTGAGCGAAAGCTGCGTCGGGCCGCCGGCGATCGGCAGCGCGACTCTGCCGGTGGCGCGGCCGTTGCCGGGAAGCTGCGCATCGATGTCGTCGAGCACGAGCACCTTGCCGTCCCACGCGAAACGCGAGGTCAGCGCCGCGACCGGAAGGCGCCCGGCGTCGTAGGCACCCGCCGTCGGATTGCGCGCCGACAGCGTTCCGGCGAAGCCCTCGGCCGTCGGCCGGGCCGACAGGCTCAACGTCAACGTGGTCGCAGGCAGCGCGGGCACGAATTGCGTGAGATTGACGTTCTGAGCGTCGATGTCGGCCGACACGAGCAACGCTTCGGCGAAGGGCGTGACGATCGCCTTCGCAGCGATGCCCGCGTCGCGCAGCGTGCCCTGGCCCTGGACGCCGATGCGCTCGAGGTTCCCCGCTATCTCCAGGTTCGCGTGACCGCCGCGATACGCACCGTCGCCTTCGAACGTCATCACGCCCTTTAGCGCAAACGGCGCGGTTGCCGCGAGCTCGGCGCTGCCTGCCAGTGTTCCGCTTTCGGTGACGAAGCGCAGCGTGCGCAGCGCATGCAGCTTCGCCCCGCCGGAGTACCCGAACGTGAGGCCGGTGACGAAGCCGTCGCCTTCGCCGGTGCGCCAATCGAGCCGCTCGACACCCATGTTGCGAACGTCGACCTCGAGCGGCAGCGCGAGGCTCGCCGGCAGGCCTTTCGTCGCATCGCGCGTCCCCTTGAAGTCGAGCGACAGGCGCTTGGCCCCCAGTCCCTGCACGATGAAACGGCGCGAGACGAGATCGAGCGGACTCCAGGTCAGCGCGATTTCGCGCGCCTCGACGTCGACCTCATCGCCCTTCCATGCGATGCGCGCGACGCGAATCGTCGACAGCAGCGAACCCTGCGCGCCTTCGATCGTCAGACGACCCTGGCCTTCCGCGACGGCGCGCTGCAGCACGTAATCGAGCGCGGCCTGGCTGCCGAGGAAAACATAACCCAGCACCAGCACCGCAAGCAATCCGACGAACGGCCATGCGACCCACCGCCACCAGCGACGACGTCGCGCGCGGCTCGGCTCGTTGACTGCGGCGTCGCGCGTGTCCGTCGTCAAAACGAGAGCCCCACGGAAAAGTGGACGCGCACGCTTCTCGCTTCCTGTCCGTACGCGACGTCCAGCCGGAACGGGCCGATCGGCGTCCGCAACCGTGCGCCCACGCCGTAACCGACGACGGGATCGAGCTGCGATGCGGTGTCGGTCGCATTGCCCGCATCGACGAACGCCGCAATTCCCCACGACGCATCGATCCAGTGGACGACTTCGGCGCTGGCCACCGCATAATAGCGGCCGCCCACGATCGCGCTGCCCTGCTTGACGCCCAGGCTCTCGAACGCATAGCCGCGTACCGTCGTATCGCCGCCGGTGCGAAACAGGAAGTTCGACGGAATGCCGACGCGCGAATCGGCGATCACCACGCCCGCTTCGGCGCGCAGCGACAATTGATCGGAGCGCGACAACGGCCACCAGGCGATCGACTTGACGATCACGCGGCCGAACGTTTCGGTGGACACGCCGGGCACTCCCGCGCCGATCTGCGCGTTGGCCATCCAGCCCTTGCTCGGCTGCAGCAGGCTGTCGACGTTGCGCCACGTGTACTCGCCGTCGACGTAGAGCGCGTGCGACGACTCGGTCGGAAAGCCGAAGGGCGTCTGCTGGTTCACGTAGAACCCGACGCCGAATGCGGGCGTGCGCCGCTCGTCGATCGCGCGCCGGCGCGCCGTGACGGCCACGGTGCGCGTCACCAGATCCTCGATGTCGGTCCGTTGCGCGCCGGTGGCGTACGTATCGATCCAGCCGCTTGCCGTCGGCGGCAGCACGAAGCGCGCATCGACCTGCTGGATCTTGGTTTCGATGCGGGCGCTGGTATAGAACTGCAGGCCGCGGTCGTTGATGTTCACGTCGCTATACGCCGCGCTGACCTGGTACTGCGTGTCGGTCGAATATCCGGCGCCGAGCTCCAGGCGCTTCGTGGGCGCTTCGATGATCGACAACGTGACCTTGGCATCGTCGGCCTGCGCAGGATCGGGATCGATCGACGCCTGCACGCTCGCGAAATAGCCGGAAGCGAGCAGCCGGCGCACGTAGTCGTCGAGCGTGCGTTCGCTGTAGAGATCGCCGCCATGGATCGTCGTGAAATGATTCACCAGATCGGGCGTGTACTTCTTCAATCCCTGTATGTCGACTTTCCCCACGCGAAACGGCGGACCGCTCGCGATCGACACATCGAGATCGGCACTGTGCGCCGGAGGATCGATTCGCGCTTCGCTCGCCACCAGCTTCGCCGCCGCGTAGGGACTCGCCGCGAGGATCGCGACCGCCAGATCCTTCGCCGCAGTCCACGTCTCCTGCCGGAAAATGTCGCCCTTGGGAAGGAGCCACTCGTCGCGCAATTTGGCGATCGCCGCGTTGCCTTCGGGCGCCTCGGTGGCGGGACCGGTGACGTCGATGTGCACGCTGGCGATGCGCGTCGGCAACATTGGGGTCACCGTCAGCGTGACGGTGACGGGTTGCGTCGAGCGGTCGACGGTGATTTCGATGCTCGCGGAAAAGTACCCTTGCGTCGCGGCGGCCTCTTTCGCCTGCGCCACGGCGTCGCGCGCCAGGCGATCGAACAGGTCCTCCGTCATGTCCGCGTAGTCCTGCCAGCGGACGAGGTCGATGGCGCTCGCGAACGTCGCCGCGATCGCCTTCGGCGCGACGACTTCGACGCGGTAGCGAATCGCGTCGTCGGGATGAAGCAGCGTCACGCCGGCTGCGGGCGCCGGCGCGGATGGCTGGGCGTCAGCGTGCGGCGGAAGTGCGGCGGCCGTCGCGAGCGTCAGCGCGAGAAGCAAGCAGCGCAACAGGCGCGGTCGGTTCGCAGAAAGATGCGGCACAGGCCGCATTATCTCCGACGCGGATATCGGTCGCGGGAAGCGGTGCCAGCGGCGCGAGCTGCGAGTACTGCGACAGGTCCTTGAATTGGTACGGACTCGGGACGGGCCAGAGGTCCGTGCTTGGCCTGTTGGCCGGCAGCTGCGGCAAGCGGGGGTTCGAGTAGTCGATCGCGCGACTTGTGTCCTGCCCGAATTGCCACCTGTAAATGAGATTGCCGTTGACGTCGTAGCGCGTGGCGCAACCGGCGACTGCGGACGCGATCGCGACCGCGACGGCGGCGCGAAGCAGTGTGTGGCGGGCAGATGCTGCCATGACGACTCCTCGTGAACGCTTCGATCTCAAAAGCGGTGGCGGAACGTCACGCCCAACGCGGGCGCAACACCGTAATCGTCGCTATATCGGCCACTCCCATCCGGATTCTTCACTTTCAGCGTGCCGTTGGCAAGGCCGGCGGCATAGAAGTCGAATTGGGACTGCTTGCCGATTGTGCGCGACAACCGCAGGAATACGGGGACGTAGCTCTGTTCGCCGATGCCGTTCGGCACGGGGCCGTCCTGGTCCAGGCGGAACACGAACGACCGATACGCCGCGCCAATGCCCGCTTCCCACCCATTGTTGAACGCGTACGTCAGTTCCAGACCCGCGCCGCCCGTGGGGCCCGCCTGGAACGGATTGGCGAGCTTCCAGTGCTCGTCGATCTGCCACTCAATCGCGAGGAACGGATACGTTCGCGTGGTGTAGATCTCCCGATAGACGGCCACGCCCAGCCCGACCGTCAGCGTCTTCGAGAAATCCTTGGAAGCGATGATGACTGCGCCATAGGTAAGCGCGTTGCCAGTGCTCGCGCCCGTCTCATAGCCCCACGCCACCGAAGGCTGCACCATGATCGTCCAGTCCTCGGAAGGCGCATAGATGAAGGTCGCGCCCACCTGCGGCGTGTTGATGTCGCGCCACGGCGCCACGCCACCCAACCCGGAAGGATTGTTGAAGTGCCATTGCTGGAAGTCGTACTGCAACGACAAGCCTGCCGCGAATTGCTGCGTGAACTGGTGCAGTGCTGCGCCGGTGACGATGCCGCCGGACCAGTTGAAGCGGCCGCCAGAGTCAAGGTCGGTGTCGAATTGCGTAAGCGCGCTGATCGATGCGCTGGTCATCGTCGCGCCCGGTGCGAGATCCTGCGCGGCGATTGTCGCCGAGGCTCCATAGAGCGCTAAGGCGAACATCCATCGGCGATTCATCCGAGCCTTTCGTTAGACGAAGGGACGATAATAAGCCGCTGACGTGCGCGATGTCGATGCCGCTCGCGCGGTTGGTGCGATGTCGCAAGATTCATTGAACGCTTTGCAACAACCGTCGACCAATGCACGTTCGTCGGCTCCTCGAGCACAACTCGACGATGATCCAGGACAGCGCCAACGCGTCGCCGCAATCGATTCGAAGCCATGATCGTATTGCGGAAAAATTCGCGCTGCGAACGCTTCGGCACACGCTACTGCGCCAGCTATCGCTGTCCAATCGCATCCTCTGCATGTGCTCCTCGAGCATCACCTTGTCGCGATTGTCTTTGGTAACGGAAACAAAAAATGAGCGCGCGACCACCGCGATGAACGTTGTGGACCTGAGCTGTCATGTCGCCGGCATCAACTGTTCCGCGAATGGGCGGCGCGGTCGCGAATGCCGATTGGCGGTGCATTTGGGAAGAGAACGACTCGATTCGGCGATGTTTAGAACGATCGTTCGATGACCGTAAGCATCTGGGGCGCTACCTCTGAAATTACTTGCATAACCTGATCTAAGTATCTATTTATTCTACAAAAAGAGAATTGTTGCAAAATCGCCGCTAAGTCATTGTTCAGAAACCGGAAAACCGTTGACCCCGCGCAAACTACGCGCGTATAGTTCCCGCAGGTGGTAAAAAGTGGGTCAAAGTGGGTTTTTTCCGGGATTGCCTTGGCTAAAAAGCCATTCCTGTGAATAAGCACTCACTTCCGCTCACTGACGAGGAGAGGGCAAAGTGGCGGGAGACACGGGCGAGGGGACGGCGACGCCGGGTGGTACGGGCGCAACAGGCTCGTCCGCCGTCTTTCGCGGTGTCACGCAATTGGCGCTCGACGCCAAGGGCCGGCTGGCCATTCCCGCCAAGCACCGCGACGCGCTGACACCGGCCGGCGATGGCCGGCTCGTGCTGACCGCCGATCCGTCGCGTTGCCTGCTCCTGTATCCGCTCGCCGCGTGGGAGCCGATCCAGGCGCGGCTCATGGCGCTCTCTTCGTTCAACGAGCAAATCCGCAGTCTCCAGCGACTGCTGGTCGGCCACGCCGACGACGTCGAGATCGATGCCGCCGGCCGCATCCTGGTGCCCCCCGCCTTGCGCAGCTACGCGAGCCTCGACAAGCAGGTCGTGCTCGTTGGCCAGGGCCGGAAATTCGAGATCTGGGGGCAGGCGCAGTGGCAGGTCGAGACGGCGCAGGCAATCGCGTTTCCGGCGGACGGGTTGCCGCCGGGGCTCGACGGTTTCTCGCTCTGATGTCCGATGGCGGCCATGTCCCCGTCCTGCTCGAAGAAGCCGTGGCGGCGCTGGCGGTCACTCCAGGCGGCAGCTACGTCGACGCGACCTTCGGTCGCGGCGGCCATGCCCGCGCCATTCTCGATCGTCTCGGCCCGGACGGCCGCCTGGTCGCGATCGACCGCGATCCCGCCGCCGAACCCTTTGCACTCGCGCTCGCCCAGCGCGACTCCCGTTTCGTTTTCCGCCGCGCGTGGTTTTCGGAATTGCCCGACGTCACAGCCGCCCTTGCGCTTGCGCAAGTCGACGGCGTACTGCTCGATCTCGGCATCTCCTCCCCGCAGATCGACGACGCAGCGCGCGGCTTCTCTTTTCGGCACGACGGTCCGCTCGACATGCGGATGGACCCATCGCGCGGCGAATCCGCCGCCGAATTTCTCGCTCGCGCGACGGTGCGCGAATTGACGGAGGTCGTCCGCGACTATGGTGAAGAACGGTTTGCTCAATCGATTGCAAGAGCAATTGCGGCGGCGCGCGCGCGCGGGCCTGTCGAACGCACCCGGCAACTCGCGCAGATCGTGGGCGAAGCCGTCGGCGCGCGCACGCGGGGTGATTGGGGTCAGGATCCGGCCACGCGGACGTTCCAGGCTCTTCGGATTTTCGTGAACCGGGAGCTGTCTGAAGTGACGTTGGCCCTGCCGCGCATCGTATCGCTCCTCGCACCCGGAGGGCGGCTCGCGGTCATCAGCTTCCATTCGCTCGAGGACCGTATCGTCAAGCGTTTTCTCGCCCGTGCCTCGCAGCCGTTCGCCGGCGATGCGCGCACGTCGCGCCTCGCCATTCGCACCGCCGCGCTGCCCGGCGTTCCGTTGGCGCTCGTCGGCCGCGCGCAGAAGCCCGGTGCGGCCGAAATCGCACGCAATCCGCGCGCGCGCAGCGCCATCCTGCGCGTCGCGCGACGCACCGCGGATCCGCTGCCGGCCGACTGGCCGCGTGGCTATGGCGATGGGGAGGCGGCATGACGCGCGTCAATCTCGTGCTGCTGTGCGCGCTGATCGCGTGCGCATTGTCGCTCGTGACATCGCGGCACCAGGCGCGCCGCGTCTTCGTCGAGCTCGAGCGCGCGCAAGCGGAAGCACGCGGCTACGAGACCGAATACGGCCAGCTGCAACTCGAGCAGTCGACGTGGGGAATGCCGGCGCGCGTCGAAAAAATCGCGCGCGAGCAGCTGCGGATGCAGCTGCCGAGCGCCGCGCGCACCGAGATCGTCGCACTGCCGGGCACGAAAGAGGGCGCGCGATGAGGGCGACGGCCTCGGCACTGCGCGGTGCGGCGCCGCGCAAAGGCGTGGAACTGCCGCTCAAGCTGCCACGGCTGCGGGCGCCACTGGTCTTCGGCCTGCTGGCGCTGTTGTTCGTCGGACTTGCCGGACGTTCGGTCTATCTGCAATCGGTCGACCACGAATTCCTGCAGACGCAAGGCTCGGCGCGCTATTCGCGCGACCTCGAAGTGCCCGCGCATCGCGGCCGCATCATCGATCGCTCCGGTGAGGCGCTCGCGTTGTCGACGCCGGTGAAGTCGCTGTGGGCGTTTCCCGACAAGTTCGACGCAACGCCGGCACAGCTCGCGGAGCTCGCGCGAATTCTCGAGACGACGCCGCAAAGACTTACCGCGCGCCTGGACGCGAACGAGGACTTCGCGTTTCTTGCGCGGCAGATCGCGCCCGAGGCGTCCGAGCGTGCGATGGCGCTGCGGATCAAGGGGCTGCACGACCAGAACGAGTACCGGCGGTTCTATCCGGGTGGCGAGGTCACCGCGCACATCATCGGCTTCACCGGCGACCGCGACGCCGGGCAGGAAGGCATCGAGCTCGCGCAGCAGCCGTGGCTTGCAGGCAGCGCGGGCAGCCGCCGCGTCATCATCAACCGGCGCAACGAAGCGGTCGAGGACGTCGCGGCGATTCGTGCGCCGCAGGCGGGGCGCGACCTGGCGCTGGCGATCGACACGCGGCTGCAGTACCTCGCGTTTCGCGAGCTAAAGGCTGCGGTCGAGCTGCACAAGGCGAAGGCGGGCGGGCTCGTCATCCTCAATGTTGCGACCGGCGAGATCCTGGCGCTTGCGAACTTGCCGACCTACAACCCGAACCGGCGCGACAAGGTCGCCCGCGACCGGATGCGCAACCGCGCGCTGACCGACGTGTTCGAGCCCGGCTCGACGTTGAAGCCGTTCACGATTGCCGCCGCGCTGGACGCGGGCCGCATTCGCCCGGACACCGTCATCCAGACGGCGCCGGGAACGATGACGATCGGCTCCGCCACGATCCACGACGCGCACCCGCAAGGCGCATTGACCGTCGAGCAGGTGATCCAGAAATCGTCGAACGTGGGTGCGGCGAAAATCGCGCTCGGGTTGCCGTCGGAGACGATGTGGGAAATGTTTTCGGAAGCGGGCTTTGGCACCGCGCCGAAAACCGGCTTTCCCGGCGAAGTAGCGGGCCGCCTGCGTCCGGCCAAATCGTGGAAACCCATCGAGCAGGCGACGATGGCGTACGGCCACGGCATCTCGGTCAACCTCGTGCAGCTGGCGCGCGCGTACACGATGTTCGCCACCGATGGCGAAGTGAAGCCCGCCACGCTGTTCAAGACCGACGGCTTCGTCGCCGGGCGCCCGGTATTGAAACCGGAAACCGCGCTCGCGGTGCGCCGCATGCTGGAGCTCGCCACGCTGCCCGGCGGCACCGCGCCGAAAGCGCAGGTCGTCGGGTATCGCGTCGCCGGCAAGACGGGCACCGCGCACAAGCTCGAAGGACACGTCTACTCGAATCGGTATGTGTCGGCCTTCGTCGGCTTCGCGCCGGCATCGCAGCCGCGGCTGATCGTCGCCGTGATGATCGACGAGCCATCGTCCGGCGCTTACTACGGCGGCGACGTGGCCGCGCCCGTGTTTTCCAATGTGATGGGCGCCGCGCTGCGCACGCTCGGCGTGCCCACCGATGCGCCGATCAACAACGTGATCCTGCCGCCGGAAGGCAGCGCGGTCCCCGAAGAGACATGATCGCCGCGACGCCCGGTGCGCTCGACGTGCCCGCGCTGCTCGCGAAGCTCGGCGTGGCGCCCCGTCGGATCACCGCCGACAGCCGCCGGGTGGAGCCGGGCGTGGCGTTCGCCGCTTATCCGGGCGCGCATGTCGATGGTCGCGGGTTCGTGGCCGACGCGATCGCGCGGGGCGCGTCGGCGGTGCTGTGGGATACGCGGTCGTTTCATTGGGACGCAAAGTGGAAAGCCCCGAATTCCGGCATCGACGATCTGCAGGCGCGGCTTGGCTCCATCGCCGATTTCATCTATGGCAGCCCGTCGCAGCAGATGTGGATGGCCGGCGTCACCGGCACCAACGGCAAGACGTCGTGCGCGCAGTGGATTGCGCAGGCGCTCGACGCGTGCGGCCGCCGTGCCGCGATTGTCGGGACGCTGGGCAACGGGCTCGTCGGCGGCCTCGCACCCTCGTCACACACCACCCCCGATGTCACGATCCTGCAGGAAATGCTGAAGCAATTTCACGCCGCAGGCGCCACGGCCGTCGCGATGGAGGTGTCGTCGCACGGACTCGACCAGGGCCGCGTCAACGGCGTGAAATTCGACATCGCGCTCTTCACGAATCTGACCCGCGATCACCTCGACTATCACAAGACGATGGCCGCCTATGGCGCCGCGAAGGCGAGACTGTTCACGTGGCCGGGTTTGCGCGTGGCGGTGATCAACGCCGACGACGCGTTTGGCCAGAGCCTGATCGACGCGTCGCGCGCGCGCGGCCAACGGCTGTTCACGTATGGATTCGCCAACGCGGACGTCGCCGCCACGGCCGTCACGATGAGTCGGTCCGGCATGGTGCTCGACGTGGCAACGCCATGGGGCAAGGCGACCTTGACATCCAACGTGATGGGCGCGTTCAACGCGTTGAACCTGTTGGGGGTGCTCACCGTGTTGCTCGCGAGCGATGTGCCGCTCGCCGATGCAGCGAACGCGCTCGGGCGCCTCGCGGCACCCGCGGGTCGGATGCAGCGCCTGGGCGGCGACGACAAGCCGCTCGTCGTCGTCGACTATGCGCATACGCCCGATGCCCTGGAGAAGGCGCTGCAGGCATTGCGGCCGGCGGTCGCCGAGGGTGGCGAGCTCGTGTGCGTATTCGGCTGCGGCGGCGATCGCGATCCGGGCAAGCGCCCGCAAATGGGCGCCATCGCCGGACGGCTGGCCGACCGCGTGGTCGTCACCAGCGACAATCCCCGCGGCGAGGACCCGGCGGTCATTGCCAGCGCCGTTGCCAAGGGCATCCGCGACACGCCCAATCGTCGCTGGTCGGTCGACAACGATCGGCATGCTGCGATTGCCGGCGCGATCGCGGCGGCGAAGCCCGGCGACATCGTACTGATCGCGGGCAAGGGACACGAGACGTACCAGGAACGCAACGGCGAGCGCACGCCGTTCTCGGACGCTGCGGTATCGGCCGAGGCGCTCAACGCATGGAGCGGCGCATGATGGACACGGCGACCGCCGCCCGCATCCTCGCCGGCCAGCGCGTCGGCGACAACGTGCGTTTTCTGCGCGTGACGACGGACAGCCGCGCGCTGCGCGACGGCGACCTCTTTGTCGCGCTGAAAGGCGAGCACTTCGACGGTCATGACTTCGTGCCCGCGGCGCTGGCGCAGGGGGCCGTGGCCGCGCTGGTCGCGCACGACCGCGCCCCGGAGCTGACGGGCGCGCTCGTCGCGGTCGCCGATCCGCTCGCCGCGCTCGGACAGCTCGCCGCGTATTGGCGCGCGCAGTTCACGCTGCCGCTGGCGGCAATCGTCGGCAGCAACGGCAAGACCACGGTGAAGGAGATGCTCGCGGGCATCCTGCGCGCGCAGTTGGGCGAAATCCACGTTCTCGCCACCACCGGCAATCTCAACAACGCGATCGGCGTTCCCTTGACGCTGCTGCGGCTGACCGCGGCGCATCGTGTGGCTGTCGTCGAGCTCGGGATGAATCACCGCGGCGAAACGCGCGAGCTCGCGGCGATCGCGCAGCCGACGATGGCGGTCGTCAACAATGCGCAGCGCGAGCACCAGGAATTCATGACCAGCGTGGCGGAGGTGGCGGCCGAGCATGCCGACGCCATTGCCGCGCTGCCGCGCGATGGCACCGCGGTCATCAACGCCGACGATCCGCACGCCGATCTCTGGCGGGCCGCTGCGCACGCCGCGAAGGCGCGTGTGGTGACCTTCGCACTCGATCGCGCCGCCGATATTCATGCGCGCTGCACGCCGCGGGCCGACGGCAGCGAGCTCGACGTCGTGACGCCCGGCGGAGCATTGCAGGCAACGCTCACGGTTCCCGGCCGGCACATGGCGCGCAACGCGCTCGCGGCGACGGCAGCAGCCCTGGCAATGGGCGCCTCACCCGCCGCGATTGCAGCGGGGCTCGCCGGCTTTCGCGCCGTCAAGGGACGGCTGGTGGCGGTACGCGCTGCGTCCGGTGCACTCGTCCTCGACGACACGTACAACGCCAATCCCGATTCGATGCGCGCCGCGATCGACGTGCTCGCCGCCACCGCGGGGACGCGCTGGCTGGTGATGGGCGACATGGGCGAGGTCGGCGCCGCCGGTCCCGCGTTCCATCGCGAAATCGGCGCCTATGCGCGCGAGCAGGGCGTGACGCGGTTGTACGCAACCGGCGAGCTCGCGCGCGAAGCGGTGGCCGCGTTTGGCGCAGGCGCGACGCACATCGACGACGTGCCGTCGCTGGCCGCGTTGCTGCAACGCGAGGCGCACGCCGGCGTCACGCTGCTGGTCAAGGGTTCCCGCTTCATGCGGATGGAGCGCGTGGTGGCGGCAGTTGCCGGGCAGGCGGCGGACGGAGGCCACTGATGCTGCTGCTGCTCTCCGAATGGCTGGAGCAATACGTCCGGGCGTTCAATGTGTTCGGCTATATCACGCTGCGCTCGGTGCTGGCGACGATGACCGCGCTCGTCATCTCGTTTCTCATCGGCCCGCGAATGATTGCCTGGCTGTCGCGGATGAAGATCGGACAGTCGGTGCGCGACGACGGCCCGCAGTCGCATCTCGCGAAGGCCGGCACGCCGACGATGGGCGGTGCGTTGATCCTGGTCTCGATCATCGTGACGACGCTGCTGTGGGGAAACCTCACCAATCGCTTCGTCTGGGTGGTGCTGCTCGTGATGCTGGGCTTCGGCGCCGTCGGCTGGGTCGACGACTGGCGCAAGGTCGTCTACCGCAATCCGAAGGGGTTGTCGGCGCGCCGGAAGCTGTTCTGGCAATCGCTGATCGGCCTCGTCGCAGCGATCTACCTGGCATTTTCGGTGTCGGCGCCATCCAACGCGAAGTTCATCGAGATGTTCTTCGCGTGGATCAGCAGCGGCTTCAACCTGAGCCTGCCACCGCGCGCCGACCTGATCGTGCCGTTCTTCAAGACCGTGTCGTACCCGCTCGGTGTCTGGGGCTTCATCGCGCTCACGTTCTGCGTGATCGTCGGCACCAGCAATGCCGTCAACCTGACCGACGGCCTCGACGGCCTCGCGATCATGCCGACGGTGATGGTCGGTGCCGCGCTCGGCATCTTTGCGTATGTGCAAAGCCGCGCCGACTTTGCCACTTACCTCTTCCTGCCGCACATTCCGGGCGCGGGCGAGCTTGCGGTCATCTGCGGCGCGATCGCGGGCGCGGGCCTTGGCTTCCTTTGGTTCAACGCCTATCCGGCCGACGTGTTCATGGGCGACGTGGGTGCATTGGCGCTCGGCGCCGCGCTCGGGACCATCGCGGTCATCGCGCGCCAGGAAATCGTGCTGTTCATCATGGGCGGCGTGTTCGTCGTCGAGACGCTGTCGGTCATCGTGCAGGTCATCTCGTTCAAGCTCACGGGCCGGCGCGTGTTCCGCATGGCGCCGCTCCATCATCACTACGAGCTCAAGGGCTGGAAGGAGAACCAGGTCGTCGTGCGCTTTTGGATCATCACCATGCTCCTCGTCCTGTTCGGACTCTCCACATTGAAACTGCGCTAACGATGAAATACGAAAACCGCAACGCTGTCGTGCTGGGATCGGGAATGACCGGATTGTCGCTCGCGCGGTATCTGGCGCGCGAAGGCGCGCGCGTGCGGGTTGCCGATACGCGCGCGGAACCGCCGCGCGCGGCAGACCTGGCGGCGGCGCTGCCGGGGGTACCGCTGGCGACCGGTGCGTTCACCGACGCGACGTTCGCCGGCGCCGACCTGATTGCGATCAGCCCGGGCGTGCCCAAGGATCAGCCGCCCATCGCCGCAGCCGTGGCGCGCGGTGCGGAGCTCGTCGGCGACATCGAGCTGTTCGCGCGCGCGTTGCCGCCGGAGCAGAAAGTGCTCGCGATCACCGGCAGCAACGGCAAGACGACGGTGACCGCGCTCACGGGCGCGCTGTGCCGTGCCGCGGGCCTTCGCACCGTCGTCGCCGGCAATATCGGTGACGCGGTACTCGACGTATTGGCTGCCTGCCAAACGGAAGGCACCGCGCGGCCGTGGCCCGACGTGTTCGTCCTCGAGCTGTCGAGCTTCCAGCTCGAGACGACGTCGTCGCTGCGGCCGGTCGCGGCGGTGGTGCTCAACGTCACCGAGAATCACCTCGACCGTTACGCGAGCATGGAACAGTATGCGGCCGCGAAGGCGCGCGTGTTCGCGCAAGGCGGCATCCAGGTCGTCAACCGCGATGACCCGCTGTCGTCCGGCATGCGCATCCCGGGACGCACGATCGAGTCGATCGGTGCCGGCGTGCCGGCCACGGAAGGCGAATGGGGGCTGGTGCGCTTCGATGGCACGACGTGGCTCGCGCATGGCGGCGGCCTGCTCGTTCCCACGTCATCGCTGTCGCTGGTGGGCCGCCACAACGCGCTGAACGCGCTGGCGGCGCTGGCGCTGGTGTCGACGGTCGCACGCGTGAATCGCAATGTGCTCGACACGCTGAAGTCGTTTCATGGCCTGCCGCACCGGATGCAGAAGATCGCCGAGGCGGGACACGTCGTCTATATCGACGATTCGAAGGCGACCACGATCGTCGCGACGCAGGCGGCGCTCGACGGCATCGAGCGTCCGGCCGTGCTGATCGCCGGCGGTGACGGCAAGGGCCAGGACTTCCGGCCGCTCAAGTCGTCGGTGGACGCCGACTGTCGTGCCGTCCTGCTGATCGGCCGCGATGCGCCCTTGATCGCCCGCGCGCTCGAAGGCACGCCGGCGCACGTGGAGACGGCAGGCACGCTCGACGCGGCGATCGCGCGCGCCGTCGAGCTGGCCGAGCCCGGCGATGCCGTGCTGCTGTCGCCAGCATGCGCAAGTCTCGACCAGTTCACGAGCTACATCGAGCGCGGCGAGCGCTTCGCTGAGCTCGTGCATGCCCGCCTGAAGGAGTTCGCGGCGCATGCGTAAGAATCTGTCATCGACATGGCGTGGGGCCTTGGGGGGCGGGCTTGCGCCGGACGCGACATCGCGCAGGACGAAAGCCTTGCCCATGAGCAGGGGCTTCTTCGCCACCAGTGCGCGCGATCCGCGCACGATGGCCCCCTACGACGCGTCGTTGTCGTGGAGTGCGCTGCTTCTCCTGTCGATCGGCGTGGTGATGGTGTATTCGGCATCGATCGCGATGGCGGAAGCCTCGGGCCATACCGGACACCGCGCCTGGTACTTCCTGGCGCGGCACGCGATGTTCATCGCGGTTGGCCTGGCCGCGGCGGGAATTGCGTTCCAGATACCCGTGCGCGCATGGCACCGATTGGCGCCGTGGCTGTTCATCGTCGGCGCCGCACTGCTGGTGCTGGTGCTGGTGCCCGGGATCGGCAAATCGGTCAACGGGTCGCGTCGCTGGCTTTCACTCGCCATCATCAACGTGCAGCCGTCCGAATTCATGAAGCTCGCCGTGGTGCTCTACGCGGCGAGTTACGCCGTGCGCCGCGCCGCGTTCCTGCACGCCGAGCAGCCGCTCCGGCAGACGCTGATCCGCGGCTTCCTGCCGCTGTTCGCGGTGATGGTGGTGACCGGCGGTCTGCTGCTGCTCGAGCCGGATTTCGGCGCGTTCGTCGTCATCGTCGCGATCGCCTTCGGCATCCTGTTCCTGGGGGGTCTCGACTGGCGGCTGTTCTTCGGTCTCGCGCTGCTGCTCCCGATTGCGCTGGCCGGCATCCTGGTCGCGGCGCCCTACCGGCTGCAGCGGCTCACGGCGTTCCTCGACCCGTGGTCGGACCCGCTCGGCAAGGGGTACCAGTTGTCGCATTCATTGATTGCCTTCGGTCGCGGCGAGTGGTTCGGCGTCGGGTTGGGCGCGAGCGTGGAAAAGCTTCTGTTCCTGCCCGAAGCGCACACGGATTTCCTGCTGGCGGTCATCGCCGAGGAGCTCGGTTTGGCCGGCGTGGCGCTGGTGATTGCGCTCTTCATGTGGCTGCTGTTCCGGACGTATGCGATCGGCCGGCAAGCCGCGCGTCTCTCGCGGCCCTTCGCCGCATTGGTCGCGCAAGGCTTCGGCGTGTGGATCGGGGTCCAGGCATTCATCAACATCGGCGTGAACATGGGCGTGCTGCCGACCAAGGGCCTCACGCTGCCGCTGCTGTCGTTCGGCGGCAGCGGCATCGTCGCCAACTGCATCGCGCTTGCAATCGTGCTGCGCATCGATTACGAGAATCGCCGGTTGTTGCGCGGCTACACCGTATGAGCATGATCGTCGCCGGACCGCCCCAAGACGCGCGACAGCTGGCTGCCTATGGGGGCAGCGCTGCGGCGTCAGCCGCAAGCGTGGGGGTCCATTGGTCACGATCATGATCACCACTGGCGGCACTGGCGGACACGTTTTTCCCGGACTTGCGGTCGCGGCCAAGCTCGCCGCGCGCGGCGCCAACGTGTTCTGGCTCGGCACGCGCGACGGCATCGAAGCGAAACTGGTCCCGCAGCACGGCGTCGAGTTCGAGAGCCTGTCGTTCCGCGGCATTCGTGGCAAGGGACTGCGGACGCTGCTGCTCGGTCCCTACGCATTGCTGGCCGCATGCCTGGCGGCGCGGAAGATCATCCGGCGCCGGATGCCCGACGTGGTGCTGGGCTTCGGCGGGTTCGCCTCGTTTCCCGGCGGACTGATGGGCACGGCGGCGAACAAGCCGCTGGTGTTGCACGATGCCAACGCCGTCGCCGGACTCGCCACCCGCATTCTCGCTCATGGCGCCGACAAGATCCTGCTGGGCTTTCCGCAAGCGCTGCATGGTCGCCACGCAAAGATTGCAGAGTGGGTCGGCAATCCGCTCCGCGATGCGATCTGCGCGCTGCCGCCACCCGCAAATCGTTTTGCGGATCGTGCGGGGCCGCTGCGGCTGCTGGTCGTGGGCGGCAGCCTCGGCGCGCAGGCGTTGAACGAACTCGTGCCCGCCGCGATCGCGAATCTCGATGCAGCACGGCGTCCGGCGATCGTCCATCAGGCCGGAGAACAGCACTTCGCGGCGTTGCGTGCCGCCTACGCACGGCATGGCGTTGCAGCCGAGTGCGTGGCCTTCATCGACGACATGGCGGCGCGCTACGCGTGGGCGGACTTCGTGATCTGCCGTGGCGGCGCGCTGACGATCTCCGAGCTCGCCGCCGTCGGCCTGGGCGCAATCGTGGTGCCGCTGCCCGGCGCCATCGCCGACGAGCAAAGCGCCAACGCGCAGTTCCTGGTCGACGCGGGCGCTGCGTTCAAGGAGCCGCAGCAACCATTGACGCCGGAGCGGCTCGCCGATCTGTTGCGCGGCATCGATCGTCCGCGTGCGCTGACCATGGCCGCCGCGGCGTACACGCACGGCAAGCGCGATGCCGCGACGCGCGTCGCCGACGTCTGCGTCGCGCTGGGGACGCCGCGATGAAGCACAAGGTCAAGCGCGTCCACTTCGTCGGCATCGGGGGTGCCGGGATGAGCGGCATCGCCGAGGTCCTGGTCACGCAAGGCTATGCAGTGTCGGGTTCCGACCTCGCAGAGAATGCGGTGACGCGCCGTCTCGCGCAACTGGGCGCGACCGTCGCCGTGGGTCATGCGGCCGCCAATATCACCGGCGCGGATGCGGTGGTCGTGTCGACCGCGGTCGCGAACGACAATCCGGAAGTCGTCGCCGCCCGTGAACGCGGCATTCCTGTCGTGCCACGCGCGCTGATGCTTGCCGAATTGATGCGATTGAAGCAGGGCATCGCCGTGGCCGGCACGCATGGCAAGACCACGACGACGAGTCTCATTGCGTCGGTGCTGGCCGAAGGCGATCTCGACCCGACGTTCGTCATCGGCGGCCGGTTGCTCTCCGCCGATGCCAATGCGCACCTCGGCAAGGGCGAGTTCCTCGTGGCCGAGGCCGACGAGTCGGACGCGTCGTTCCTGTACCTGACGCCCGTGCTCGCGGTGGTGACCAACATCGACGCCGACCACATGGAGACGTATGAGCACGACTTCGCGAAACTGACGCGCGCGTTCGTCACGTTCCTGCAGCGGCTGCCGTTCTACGGCGTCGCCGTCGTCTGCGTCGACGACGCGAACGTTCGCGCGATCCTGCCGGACGTGACGAAGCCGCTCGTCACCTATGGCCTCGCGGACGAGGCCGATCTGCGCGCGACCGACGTCGTCAACGTCGGCGGCCGCATGCGCTTCGTCGCTAAGACGAAGGGCCTACCCGACCTCTGTGTCGAATTGGCGCTGCCCGGCGTGCATAACGTGCGCAACGCGCTGGCCGCGATCGCCGTGGGCCGCGAAGTAGGTGTGGCGAATGCGGCGATCGCCAAGGCGCTCTCGGAATTCCGGGGCGTCGGTCGCCGGTTCCAGCGCCATGGCGATATCGCGCTGGACGGCGGCGGGACGTTTGCGCTGATCGACGACTATGGGCATCACCCGGTCGAAATGGAAGCCACGCTGGATGCGGCGCGCGCGAGTTTTCCGGGACGCCGGCTGGTGCTCGCGTTCCAGCCGCATCGCTACACGCGCACGCGCGACCTGTTCGAGGATTTCGTCCGCGTGCTCTCGACGGTCGATGCGCTGGTGCTGGCCGACGTCTATCCCGCCGGTGAAGCGCCGATCGTCGCCGCCGATGGGCGTGCGCTCGCTCGCGCCGTTCGCGTCGCCGGGAAAGTGGAGCCGGTATTCGTGGAAGACGTCGCCGAACTTCCGGCGGCGATCCGAACGCTCGCCCGGGACGGCGACGTCGTGCTGACGATGGGCGCGGGGTCCATCGGCGCGACTGCCTCGCAGCTCACCCAATGATGATGCACGAGCCCCTCCACTTCACCGGTCTGCGCGGAACGCTGACCCACAATGCATCGCTTGCGAAATACACGAGCTGGCGCGCGGGTGGGCCCGCGGATACGCTTTATGTTCCCGCTGATCGCGACGATTTGTCCCTGTTCCTGCGCCAGCTGCCGGCCGCCGAGCCGTTGAGCGTGCTCGGGCTTGGCAGCAACACGCTCGTCCGCGACGGCGGCCTGCGCGGAGCCGTCGTCATCATGCACAACCCCGGCGCGGTGCTCGCCGTCGCCGATGGATTGATTTACGCGGAAGCCGGCGCCGCGAGCCCGAAGCTCGCGCGCTTTGCCGCAACGCATGGGGTCGCGGAAGCGGAATTCCTGGCCGGCGTACCAGGCACCGTCGGCGGTGCGCTGGCGATGAATGCCGGATGTTATGGCGGCGAAACGTGGCGCTACGTCGCGCGCGTCGAAGTCGCCACGCGCGAAGGACGGTTCGTCGTGCGCGATCCTTCCGACTACACGATCGGCTATCGTAGCGTCCTGCGGATGGATGGGTCTGCCCCCGACGGGATTTTCACGGCGGCGTGGTTCCGCTTTCCGATGGGCGATTCGTCCGCCGCACGCGCGCGTATCCGCGAACTGCTCGCGCGGCGCATCGCCACGCAGCCATTGTCGCTGCCCAATGCCGGCAGCGTGTTCCGCAATCCGCCCGACGATCACGCGGCACGGCTCGTCGAGGCGTGCGGATTGAAGGGTCATGCGATCGGCGGCGCGCGCGTGTCGGAAAAGCACGCGAACTTCATCGTGAATCCCGCGGGCAGGGCGAAGGCAGCCGATATCGAGGCGCTGATCGCATTTGTGCGCGCCTCCGTCCTCGCGAATACCGGTGTGAATCTGGAGCCGGAAGTGCGGATCGTGGGAGACACACCATGAGCGCCGCCGGGCGGTCTCAAGGCGCGAGCGCCCCCTACGGGGGCAGCGCCGCGGCGACAGCCGCAAGCGTGGGGGGACCACACGCCGGATTCGGCAAGGTCGGGGTGCTGATGGGCGGACCGTCGGCAGAGCGCGAAGTGTCGCTCATGTCCGGCAACGGCGTGCTGGGCGCGTTA
>Ga0207689_10000560_pt1 | contig 35549 bp, 34 predicted proteins | sample KBSMisM52_FD_184312 | JGI IMG/M metagenome (GOLD analysis project Ga0207689, IMG submission 184312) | Miscanthus rhizosphere microbial communities from Kellogg Biological Station, Michigan, USA - KBS Miscanthus M5-2 (SPAdes) (version 2) | ecosystem: Host-associated > Plants > Roots >...
GCATGGATTGATCCTGATTACCGGCCCGACCGGAAGCGGCAAGACAACGACGCTGGCGACAATGCTGTCGATCCTCAATGAGCCGACGCGGAAGATTCTCACCATCGAGGACCCTGTTGAATACGAAATTTCAGGCGTCAACCAGTCGCAGGTCAAGCCGGCAATCGGCCTGACCTTTGCTACCGCGATGCGCGCCTTTGTCCGCCAGGATCCCGATGTCATCATGGTCGGTGAAATCCGCGACGGCGAAACGGCGAACATCGCGATCCACGCGGCTCTGACCGGCCATCTCGTGCTGTCAACGCTCCACACGGAGACCGCCGCCGCGGCCGTGCCGCGGCTTCTGGATCTCGGTGTCGAGGGGTTTTTGCTGCGATCGACCTTGCGCGCTGTCATTGCCCAGCGGCTGGTTCGCGTCCTCTGCAGCGGCTGCAAGGATAGGCATGAACTTACCGAGCAGGACCTCGTCGCCGACCCTCGTTATCAGCTGCTGGGTTTTACGGCCGGCGAGGCGATCTATCGTCCGGCCGGTTGCGAAAGCTGCGGCGGCACTGGCTATCGCGGGCGCGCCGGGATTTTTGAACTGCTGGAACTGACCGATGAAGTCAGGCCCTTTGTCGGTGCCGAAGCCGACGCAACGGTGATTGACCGCGCCGCCATTCGCGCCGGCATGACGACCATGTTGGACGATGCCATCGAAAAATGCCGGATCGGGATGACCGCGGCGTCCGAAGTCTTGCGCGTGACATCCGCGCGCTGATCGACGGTGCGCGAATTGGCAATCGTGGAGGTGGGAGGGAGCGATGAGGTTGTTTGCAACATCCAGCGGCCGCGGTGCCGGCCGGCAAGCTGAGGCGGGCTTTACCCTGGTCGAGATGCTGGTCGTCATCGCGATCATCGGACTGATCATGGGCCTGGTAGGTCCACGCGTGCTCAATTCTCTTGGAGAATCCAAGGTCAAGGCCGCCAAACTCCAGATCGAAAGTTTCTCAAGCTCGCTCGACCTGTTTTATCTTGATGTCGGCCGGTATCCGACCGCCAGCGAAGGTCTTGTGGCGCTGGCGCAGCGACCCGGCAATGCCTCGATTTGGAACGGGCCCTATCTCAAAACCGGCACCGTGCCGACCGATCCGTGGGGACACATCTACCTTTACCGTGCTCCCGCCGAGCGCGGTCCTTACGAGATCGTGTCGCTGGGGTCAGATGGCCAGGAGGGCGGAACTGGCACTGCGGCCGACATCAGCAACGACGGCGCCAATGCAAAGTGAGCGTGACGGCTTTACGCCGGCCTGATCAAGAGAGTGCCTGATGATACGAAGCGCCGGCCCGCCAGCTTTGCGCGGTCAGGCGGGGCACTGTACTCCCTGGTGGACTGCCACGATCCGTTTTCCGTAGCGCGACGCGATCAGCGCATTGATGGCGACCGGTTGCCGGTTCCGCGTTCACGAGCTTTTTATCCTTTTGTCGTCATCGGCGAGGGGCAAATCCGCAGTGACTTCCCATCTGATTGGAATGATAGCCGTCATCTAAAATGGCGGCATACCCCAATTTTGGAGCCGCACATGGGTGAAGTCATTCGATTTGTTCCAAAGTCCGAGCTTGAGCGGATCCGCCTGGTTCGAGAGGCGCGTGCGATATACGACAGCATCTTCCCGTCGGCCGATGCGATCAGCGGGCAGGGGAACGACAAGACGCCGCTCCATCGGGGGTGATTTTGGACCTGCCGCCGGCGCCCGGCGAAGACCCCGCCGTGCGCAAGCCTTCGTCGGTACCGCCCTTCGCAGTATTGGACGGCACGCGCTGGGACCAGTTCAGCGAGGTCCTCGAAGCGGCTTCGGAGTGATGGCGGCCGAGGATTTACGTCACGCCGCTTGCCTGCGGCTTTTCGGCTTCGCTTTCTTGTCGAGAGAAGCTTTTTCTGAAGCCGGGCGCGCGCCTGGTCCAGGATGGACATGAACTTCCTTGGCCGAAAGCGGTTCTCCGCATTCCGAGCACACCATCACGGGATTGAACATCTTGCCGCACTTGCGGTGCTCATGCAGTAGAGGGCGTCCGCGTTCGTCGACCATGTGGGTGTCGCCCCAGTGGACGAGCGCCATCATGATCGGATGGAGGTCGAGGCCCTTTTGCGTCAGGATGTACTCGTGGCGCTTGGGCGATTCCTGATATGGAATGCGGCGCAAGACGCCTTGGCGAACCAGCTTTTTCAGCCGTTCGGCGAGCAAATGGCGGGTGATTCCAAGCGCTGACTGAAAACCCTCGAAGCGGCGCGTGCGCAGGAAGCATTCGCGGAGGATCAGAAGCGTCCAACGGTCGCCAATCACACCGATGGTCCGAGCCATCGAACATGGCTCTTCCTCAAGTTCATCCCATTTCATTCCTGCTCTCCGGTCGCCCGGCGCCTGTTCCGCTCGAATCATCCAGGGAAACGAAAGCCGCCCATGCCAATTCTAGTTAGGTACTAAATTCGAGACAATACCCCGGCGATCAGCCAAACTAGCAGAATTCAGCGTAGAATTTACAGTTTAGTTTTAGAACTGAATGAACGAACCGTAACCGGAATTCGGCTGGAAGATCACCAATCTGACCCCATCTCTGCGGGAGAAGTCGGTATGCGTATCGCGGGAACTGGGTTACGACGATCGCGGCATCGACAAGATGGTCGCCGAGCGCAGCGTGCGCGTGGCGATCTAACCCAAAGCCTTCTCGCGCGAATGGCTAGCGGTTTCTAGACTTTCGCCGGCAGCGGCGTGATCGGTGCCAGCGGGGCATTTGCCGCGACGGCTCGCTGATAGGCCTCCCGTTTCTTGATGTGTTCGAGATAGGGCTGCGCGTTGTCGCAAATGCCGACGCCATAGGCCACGGCCCACTCAAGGCAGGTCGTGAGCAGGATGTCAGCGCTGGTAAACCGGTCGCCCATCAGGAATTGCCGGCCGTCTGCAAGCGCTACTTCGACATGGCGCAGCTGCTGGCGGAAATACTCGCCGGCCTGGGCAACGACCTCGGGCGCTATACCGTAGATCGGACCGAGCGCGTCGGCCCGATGGCGGCGCATCACGTAAAGGCTGGTCGAATCCAGTTCCGCGACGATAAAGAAACACCATTCCAGCCACGCGGCATACTCGCGGTTGGTTTCCGGAATCAGCGAGCGTTCCGTCGTGGAATACATCCGCGACAGATAGGCAACGATCGCGGCGCTCTCACCGATGCAGAAGTCGCCGTCCTGAAGCAGCGGAACCTTCTGGCGTGGATTGAGCTTGGTGTATTCAGCGGTCTTGGTCTCGCCTGTTCGCGGCCCGATCGGCTTTGTCTCGTAGGCCAAGCCCAATTCGTGCATGGCCCAATGCGGACGAATGGTGCGGCTTGTCCCGACGCCCCACAGGGTCAGGTTCGGTATCGTATTCATGCTACCACTTCTCCACGGACGGACGGAGATCGAGCTCGTGGGTCCAGCCATCCCTGCTTTGCTGGTGGGTGAACCAATAGGCGTCAGCGATGGAAGCCGTCTTGGTCAGGCTATCTGGTGGAATTTCGCTTGCCTCGATCCCCTTGGCCGCCTTCATGCGCTGATGAATAGCTTCGCTATCCACGCCGGCGTCGATCAGGAGGTGCACGACGTGAATATTCTTCGGCCCCAGCTCACGCGCCATCGCCTGGGCCACAGCTCGAAGTCCGAACTTCGCAGATGAAAATGCCGCAAATCCCTGGCCGCCACGCACACTGGCGGTCGCACCCGTAAAGAAGATGGTACCGCGTCCGCGCGGCAGCATAACGCGGGCAGCCTCACGTCCGACCAGGAATCCGCCATAGCAGGCCAGTTCCCAGGCCTTGAAGAACAGCTTGTCGGTTGTCTCCAGCAACGGCTTGTTGACGTTCGATCCCGCGTTGAAGAGGCAGACCTCGATGGGCCCGAACTCTTTCTCGATCCGCGCGAATATGCCTTGCACCTCTGCTTCCTGACGGGCATCGACGCTGAACGCGTGAATGTCATGTCCCGCAGCCCTCAGCTCATCCACCAGCCCTTGCGACTTGGAGGCATCACGCCTGCAGATGCAAACCGTATAGCCACCCTTCGCAAAACGCCGGGCGACGGCCGCGCCGATGGCATCGCCTGCGCCTACAAGTATCGCTACCCCGCGGCTCTCCGCCATTCCGTTTCTCCCATTAAGTTCCTATTTGATACTTAATCGTAACGGCAGGCCGATGCATTGTAAACGACGGTTTTCAGCAATGGCGATAACAATTGGGCAGCTCGGCTGCCCCTTCGGATCTCGTGCCGTGCAGGGACGATGAATTGGTGATTGACGAGTTCTAAAAAAGAACGTTAGTTAACGGGAGAATGTGCTGCGTGGCAAAAGTAGGCATGGTTTGGTCGGGAGGTTAGCTGTGGCGGAGGTTTCAGAGGCGATCAATCTCGACGCGATTGCTGTCGGCTTGCCGCGCCGGATCCACGAAGTTACGGCAATACAGGTTGCCAAAGCCCCCGACCGGATTGCGCTGGTCGAAAACGGGGAATCCTGGAGCTACCGCGATCTGGAGCAGCGCGTTACCGAGATCGCAACCGTCCTGTCCTCGTTGGGGATCAGGGCCGGCGACCGGATGATCATTGTCAGCGAAAACTGCATTGCACTCGCCGCGTTGTTGCTGGCGACGAGCCGGCTCGACGCCTGGGCCATCGTCACCAACCCGCGACTGTCCGCACGCGAACTGGACCAGATCCGCGACCACAGTGGCGCCCGCCGGATGTTTTTCACGTCAAATATTTCGAAGGAGGCCGCGGCTCACGCGTCGCGTTATGGCGCCGAGAACGAGCGACTAGGCCCACTGCCGGAGATTGGCGTTGGGCCGCTCAACGAAAGCGCAGCCGTTGAGCCGGTGGAGGCCGATCCGGTAAAACAAGTGGCGGTGCTGATATACACCTCGGGCACGACGGGAACCCCGAAAGGAGTGATGCTTTCGCATGACAACCTGCTGATCAGCGCAAAGACCACCGCGTATTTCCGCAAGATGAATCAAGACGACAAAATCTATCTCGTGTTGCCGATCTCCCATATCGTCGGCATTTCGCTCCTGATCATGACATTGATGGTCGGCGGGACGGTGCGGATGGTCAGCAAATACGACCCTGCTGTCACCGCCAGGGCGATCGCGGAGGAGGGCGTTACCATCCTCAATGGCGTACCCGCCACCTATCAGCGGCTGCTGGAATACAAGAGCGTATCAGGTGTGGAACGACTCGCCCGCGGCTCGTTACGCTTGATCGCCGTCGCCGGCGCGCCCCTGGATTTGAATCTGAAGTCGCGCGTGGAAAAAGAGTTCGGCCTTCCGCTGCTCAACGGCTACGGGATCACCGAATGCTCGCCGGGAATATCCGGCGTGCGCTTCGATGCGCCACGCTCGGATCAGGCGGTCGGCACGCTGCTGCCGGGAGTAGAAGCCCGGGTCAGAACAGTCGACGGCATACCACTGTCGAAGGGTGAAGTCGGAGAACTTCACGTTCGTGGACGCAATGTGATGCGTGGCTATTATCGGGCCCCCGAGCTGACGGCCAAGGTGATCGACGGCGAGGGTTGGTTCAATACCGGCGATCTGGCGCGCTTCGACGGCGATTGCCTGTACATTGTCGGTCGCACCAAGGAAATGATCATCCGTTCGGGTTTCAACGTCTACCCCGCCGAGGTCGAAGCGGTCTTCAGTTCACACAAAGACGTCGTGCAGTCCGCCGTGGTCGGTCGTGCCGCCGATGGCAATGAGGAGATTGTCGCCTTTGTGCAACTGCTGCCGGGATCACGCACGACGTCGGAGGAGCTGATGAATTTCATCCGATTTCAGCTCACTTCGTACAAGCGGCCGTCCGAAATCATCATCCTCGATGCCTTGCCGGCCACCTCAACCGGCAAGATACTCAAGCACAAGCTCGCGGAGTCCTTGCGTGGCGAAGGTGGCAAGACCCCTCCGGCACAGACGGCCGAACTTCGCTGACGACAGATCTAACCTGGGAGAACACCCTTGCAGAAGAGAAACGCAACCGTGGCCGTGATCGGCGCCGGAGACTACATCGGCGGCGAGATCGCCAAGAAGTTCGCCTCAGAGGGCTTCACGGTGTTCGCCGGGCGCCGCAATGGCGCCAAGCTTGAGCCGCTGGTCAAGGAAATCGAGAAAGCCGGAGGCGAAATTCACGCGCGCTCGCTCGACGCCCGCAAGGAAGAGGAGATCATTTCCTTCCTTGGCGACGCGGACAAGCACGCGCCGCTGGAGGTCTGCATCTTCAACATCGGCGCCAACGTCAACTTTCCGATTTTGGATACGACCGAGCGCGTATTCCGCAAGGTCTGGGAAATGGCCTGCTATTCCGGCTTCCTCGCCGGCCGCGAGGCAGCTCGCCTGATGCTTCCTCGCGGCAAAGGCAATATCTTCTTCACCGGCGCAACAGCGAGCCTTCGTGGCGGGACGGGATATGCGGCCTTCGCCAGCGCGAAGTTCGGCCTGCGGGCCGTTGCACAGGCGACTGCGCGCGAGTTGGGTCCAAAGAACATCCACGTGGCGCATCTCATCATCGATTCCGGCGTCGATACCGAATGGGTTCGTCAGCGGCGGATCGAGGCGCTTGGCCCGAACGCACTGGACGATCCCGACCTGCTGATGCCGCCGTCGTCGGTCGCAGAATCCTACTGGCTGCTTTATCAGCAGCCCAAAAGCGCCTGGACTTTTGAACTGGAGATTCGTCCATTCGGTGAGAAGTGGTAGCGGGAGTCTCCCACGACGGAGTTCAACCTATCCAGCGAGGACGCTGCATTTCGTGACGAGGTGCGCGCCTTCATCGCGGAGAACTATCCGGCGGAAATGCGCGTTGCCAATCCGGAAAACTGATCTTTCCAGGCAGCAGATGCCGCTCTGGCACCAAGGCGTTGCGGCGCTCGAAGCGTGCCCAGGCGTGGCCAGCGGACATATTGCGCGCACCATTCGTGGGCCGACGCGCCTCGAATGGCAGAATAGCCACCATTGCTGAGAATTTATTACACGGCGAGGGCAGACACCCTCAGCGCTCAAGCAATGTCCGTGTTTCCCAAAGTTTGAGCACACAATGCTTAAGCAATAGGCGAGCGCCTATATTTCGCTTGGGCTTCGTCAAGCGGCGATGCGGCATTCGCCGTGCAACAGTCAAACTGACATGATGCACAGGTTTGACTGTTCCGATGAACTGCGATGGGATGACGGCGCGCGTAAAATGCACGTTCAAACCAGGAGAGATCCGATGTGCGCGGGTGACGACAAGAACTGTCCGGAATTCGAATTGCATCACCGCAAGTTCAAGGAAACGCTCGATCAGGAACGCCGGTCGTTCTTGAGGTCCAGCTTCGCCGCGGCCGGGGGCGCGGCGGCGATGACCGCGGGCGGCATTTCTCTGGTCACGCCGCAGATGGCGGCTGCCGCCGAGCGGAACCAACCAGCCAAGCGGTCCTATCACCATTTGCCGGCAAACGCCGACACAGTGCATTGGGGCTATTTCAGCAAGAAGTTGAAACCGCAGGTCGAGATCGATTCCGGCGACTTCATCACCATTGAGGCATTGACCCACCATGCCAACGACGACGCAGAGCGCATGGTGAAGGGCGATCCCGGCGCCGAAAGCGTGTTCCTGTGGACCAAGGAGAAGAAGAGCGTAAACCGACGCGGCGCAGGACCGATGGATGCCTCGCTGTTCGGGCGTGGCGCAGGCGAGGGCCTTGGCGTGCATATCTGCACCGGCCCGGTCTACGTGCGCGGCGCGCAGGAGGGTGACGTGATCGAGTTGCGCATCATCGACGTCACGCCCAGGCCTTGCGCCAATCCGCAATATCCAGGAAAGGCTTTCGGCAGCAACGCGGCCGCATGGTGGGGCTTTCACTACAAGGATCTGCTCACCGAGCCAAAGCCGCGCGAAGTGGTCACGATCTACGAAGTCGACGCCACCGGCGAGCGCAACTGGGCGAAAGCCGTGTATAATTTCCAATGGACTCCGCAGACCGACCCTTCCGGCGTGGTTCACAAAACCATCGACTATCCCGGCGTTCCGGTCGATCACTCCACGATCAAGGAAAACCACGGCATCTTGAAGAATGTGCGCATTCCGATACGCCCACATTTCGGCGTGATAGGCTTGGCGCCCAAGGAAGCTGATATCGTCGACTCGATCCCGCCGAGCTATACCGGAGGCAACATCGATAATTGGCGGATCGGCAAGGGCGCGACGATGTATTATCCAGTTGCGGTCGAAGGTGGCCTGTTATCGGTTGGCGACTCGCACGCTTCTCAGGGAGATTCCGAGCTGTGCGGTACGGCGATCGAATGCTCGCTGAACGGCACCTTCCAGATCATCCTGCACAAGAAGAACGATCTCGTCGGTACGGCTCTCGAAGCTCTGGACTACCCGATGCTGGAAACCAAGGACGAATGGCTGGTGCACGGCTTCAGCTTCGCCAATTATCTTACCGAATTGGGGGACAAGGCACAGTCGGACATCTACTCGAAATCGTCGGTCGATCTTGCGTTACGCGATGCGTTCCGGAAGATGCGCAAATTTCTGATGACAACCAAGAAGCTGACCGAGGATGAAGCGATCTCCTTGATTACGATTGGCGTCGACTTCGGCATCACCCAGGTGGTGGATGGGAATTGGGGCGTTCACGCGGTCATCAAGAAGGATATCTTCGCCGGCGGCGAGACCTGATCGGTGAACAGCGACGCGGTCGGCTTTCGCAGGAGCTGGCCGCGTCGCGCTGCATTTCGGATCAACTGCGCTGAGGCCGAATCCGGATATCGAAACGCCGAGCAGCGTGACGGCTTCCTGGATGTCATCGCGGGCGCGCATCCTCTTCCGCGATACGCTGCCAGAGCGCCCTGATCATATCCTTCATTCGCAGTGCGTCTTGCCAGCGATCCGACAATTCCGCGCCGTCTGGCCCGGTGATGGCGTAGGGCGGCGGGCCGAGTTCGCACAGGAAGGTCAGCACCGCATCAGGCTTTGAGCGCTTGCGCCAGGAGCGGATGGCGTATTCCCACCAGCCCATGAACAGTTCGACCCAGCCTTGGTGCTGGGGAAATCCCAGCGAGATCTGCACTTGTTCACGGCTGGCGATCCGTCCATGGATGCCCCAGCTATGATCAAGTATGCGATGGATCATTGCGTGATTGACCTCGTCCACCGGCCAGGCGAATTCGCGGCCGACGAGATAATGCGAAATATCAGCGGTCAGCCTCAGGTCGGGAAAGCAATCGAGCAGTTGCAGCGTGAAAAACAGGTCTGTCGTCATGCGGTCGCGATGGGTTTCCACATGCACCGCCACACCCGCTTCATCACCGAGCCGCCGCCATCCCTCGAGCAGGGGAATACAGGCTTCCAGCCGTTGCGGCCGCACGTCCGGCTGCAGGTTGACGTGGTCGGCGCCGAGTCGTGCGACAAGGTCCAGCACCGGTTTCAGGTCGTCGACGCAGGTCGGGTAGCACTGGGCCTGCCAGATCATCCTGTTCGCGCGCAGGAAGTCAGTGACTTCCTGCGCGAACGCCGGATCGATGAACCGGACACCGGCGCCGTCGAAGCCGGCGTCGCGGATCATCTCAAGCTGGGTCTGCAGCGGCAACTCCGGCTTATCCGCCCGCCGCCGCTCCATCGCCCAGAGCGACTGCAGGATGCGAAGTTGCTGCGCCATCGGCTACGTCGCGTGCCGCGGTATCGCCGCTGCGACGTTCATCCGGCCGTCGGACGTGTTGTCGACGGTGATGCTCTCCTCGTAGGTTTCGGGCCCAAGCCAGATCGCGATCACGGTCAGCGCGGCCAGCAAGGCCGCATAACAAGCGACCGGCCACCAGCTTCCGAACGCCGCCACCAGCGCCGCCGCGACGAAGGGCGCCGGTCCGCCGGCCAGCAGCGAACCGAGTTCGCGCGCGAAGGCAAAGCCGGCGAAACGCCGCTGCGGCGGGAACAGTTCGGCGAAGTACGCCGCCTGCGGACCGAACATCGCCGCCGTCACGATGGCGCGTGCGCCGATGAAGGCAACCGCCACCCAGATCCACTCCTTGGTGCCGACCAGCCAGAAGAAGGCAAACGCCCAGAAGATGCCGAACAGCGCACCGAACATGTAGACCGGACGCCGGCCGACGCGATCGGAAAGCGTCGCAAAGCCGATGATGGTGAAAAGCTCGACGCCGAACGCCAGCATCAGCGCGCTAAGCGCTTCGGCTCTCGGTATCCCCAGTGTAGTGATGCAGTAGCTGAGGCCGAACACAGGGAAGAGATAGCCGAGCCCGTTCTCGCCGAGGCGAGCGCCGAGCACCACCAGGAAGTTGCGCGGATGGCGCTTGAGCGCTTCCATGGCCGGGTTGCGCTCGACCTTGCCGCGCGCCACCACCGCCTCGGTGTAGACAGGCGTTTCCGTGATCCTCATGCGGACATAGATGCCGACCAGGATCAGCAGGAAGCTCGCGAGGAACGGGATGCGCCAGCCCCAACTCATCAGGTCTTCCTTCGGCAACATCGTCACCAGCGCAAAGGCGGCAGCCGCGAGCAAATTGCCGACGGAGACGCCGAGCGGCGCAAAACTGCCCCAGAATCCGCGGTGCTGCGGCGGCGCGTTCTCGACAAGGTAGATCACCGCGCCGCCATATTCGGCACCGGCGCCAAGACCTTGCACGACACGCATCGCCACCAGCAGTATCGGCGCCCAAATGCCGATCTGCGAATAGGTCGGCAGCACGCCGATCAGCGTGGTGCCGACGCCGATCATCAGCAGTGTTGCCACCAGCACGGGTTTGCGCCCGAGCCGGTCGCCCAATATGCCGAACAGGATGCCGCCGAGCGGCCGCACCGCGAACCCGACGCCGAAGGTCAGGAACGCCAGCAGCGTGCCGACCACCGGATCGCTTTTCGGAAAGAACAACTCGCCGAACACCAATGCGGCGGCTGTGCCGTACAGGAAGAAGTCGTACCATTCGAGCGCGGACCCAATGCTGGCCGCCAATATCACGCGCAGGCGCGAGCGCGTGTCAGTCTTCGCTGCGATCTCCATCGTCGTTTCCCCTGTTTTGTTTTTTGTGATTTTGTTTTGCCGACTTAAGTCGTCTTATTGGCGCCCGTGCATCGCACGGGCGCATTCGCAAAGTTCAGGCGGCGCGGGTGAAGTAGGACTTCTTTGCCGCGGACTGGGTTTCGTAGATCGATCCCTGCCGCTTGGCTGGCGGCAGCGGCAGCCGCACGGGAACGTCGGTCATCCGCGGCGCAATGACAGGATCGCCTGACAGCAGCCGGCTGTTGAACTCGTCAAAATCCTTCACGCCCATCAGCGGCCATGCGTCGCTGGCGGCGACTTCGTACAGCAAGAGGTTGCGCGGGCGGTCCGAGGTGTTCATGGCCGATCCATGCAACGCCCGAACGTGGTGAAACGACATGCTGCCGGCCTTGCCCATGCAGGGCACGGCGCGTTCGATTTCGTCCCTGATCGTATCGGGGTCGATCAGGCCGGCGAAGCAACCGTCGTCGCCGTGATGGTTCCAGACCTCGCGGTTATGCGTGCCCGGCGTGACCAGCATCGGCCCGTTGGCGAGGTCGCAATCGTCCAGCAGCACGCCGATTGCAAGCACGTCGTCATTGGTGTGCGGATAGAACGCCCAGTCCTGGTGCCACTCGACCGGCGAGCCATACTGCGCCGACTTCATGTTGAGTTTTGAGCCGTGTAGCCGCAGGCCGGGCCCGAGCAGTTTTTTCAGGATGTCGAGCACGGGTTCGCTGCGCACGATCTCGTCGAAAATCTTGTGCACCTTGTGCGGCGTCTTGATACGGCGGACCCGCGGGTTTTCCGCTGTATGCCCCGGTTCCAGATCATAGACGTCGGTGTGTTCGAGGGTTTTGGCCGATCCAGCGACTAATTCCGCGATCACCGAGCGGACCTGGGCAAGCGTATCTGCGCCCAGAACCTGGGGCACCACGATCACGCCATCGCGTTGATAAGTCTGCACATCCTTCTCTGAAATCATCGATTTCTTCCCGTATGTTTACGTTGTCATTTGCAATGTTAACGTTGTCATTTGCCATATTCAAGCCGAATCGTGCATTTCGGACCTGCATTCGCTAGTGTCTGCCCGATGAGCATTGCCAGCCCCGAAGAGTCCCATTCCGCCCCGACCCTGTCGGCCGTGGCCAAACTGGCCGGCGTTTCGTCGATTACCGTAAGCCGCGTGGTACGCCTGCCGGATCTGGTGGCGCCGGAAACAAGGGGCCGCGTCGAAGCCGCGATGCGGGAGCTTGGCTATGTGCCGAACCAGCTCGCCGTCGGACTGGCCAGGGCTCGCACCCGTTCGATCGGCGTGCTGGTGCCGACGATCGCCAATTCGATCTTCGCCGATACGGTGCAGGGCCTGTCCGACGAATTGGAGCCGCTCGGCTACGCCGTGATCCTGGCACAGTCGCGCTACGACGCTGCACGTGAAGATCACATGCTTTCCGCATTACTGTCGCGACGCCCCGAGGCGATCATCATGGTGGGCTCGCCCGCCACGGAAGACGGGGCGCGGTTGCTGCGACGCGCGGGAATTCCCGTCGCGGAGACCTGGGATCTTCCGGCGACCCCGATCGACGCCGTTGCGGGGTTCAACAATTACGAAGCCGGCGTCGCGGTGGCGCGGCATCTCGTGACGCAAGGCCGCAACAGTCTGGCGTTCATCGGCGGCGACGATCCGCGCGCCACGCGGCGCTGGAACGGTTTCAACGACACGGCTCAGGCGCTCGGCGCCAAAGCGCCGCGCCGGCTGGTGCTGGATCGCAACGCCTCCGGCAGTGTCGTCGCCCTTGCAGAACTGCCCGGTGTCGACGCGGTGTTTGCAGCGAACGATGCGCATGCCATCGGCTTCATGTCCGGTCTGCGAAAGGCGGGCCTGCTGCGCGACGGCCCAGCCGCGGGGCAGCCGGTCGCGCTCATCGGCCTTGGCGATCTCGAAATGGGCCGTTTGATCGCGCCAAGCCTCTCCACCGTCCGTGTGAATGGCGATGCGATCGGGCGCACTGCCGCAAAATTGATCCTGGCGCGGGAAGGGCCGCGTCATATCGATCTCGGATTTGAGCTCGTCCTTCGCGATAGTGGCTAAACCATCGAACGGGCCCGGCTATCTCCACCGGAGTGGACCCGAAGCATGCTGGCATCTTGGGCTCATTTTTGAGTTCACGAAGTATGAAGGTCGAGATCCCGCGACGGCGTCCACTTCGATTTCTCATTGGCGAAATGTGGCTGCCTGTCGGGCGTGGGCACTGCATTGGGCGAGATGGCGTCAAGTACCACGAGATCGAGCACTCCGGGGTGACAAGGCAGGCCCAGGAGCGCTTGCGAAAACGCCCCGGCGGCGATTTCAGCGAGTGCCGCGATGCCGGTGCGCCAGCGCCAGCGGCCTATTCGAAACAAGGTCGGCCGATACCGCTGTGAGATCGGCTGATCCATTCGTATCGCCTCGAGGTGATGGAAAAGCTCGTGTGCCAAAAACGTATCCCGCAGGTTCGCGCGTCCTAGCAGCTTTTCCGCCAAGGCTCCCACTATTGCGCGCTCGAGGAGGGCGAGCCCGCGGCTGTACAACAGGATGCGAGGTGGCCGCTGCTGGTATTCAGCGAATCGCCAGAGCGTTCCGACCATCGGGTCGTCGTTCGATACCTCGATCGGTACGCGAAACGCTTGCGCGATGCCTCGCGGGTCGAGGCCGGAATAGCGCACGCGCAGCTCTTTAGCGGTCGCTTCGCCGTCCGCCAGCGCATCGCGGACCGCGGCCAACTGCGTGGCACCGTCCAGCCGCCAGCCGTGCGGATCCGCCTGCAGCATGGCGAGACCTAGCATTTCCGCCGACGCCGACATGATGTCGGTCCGCCGCGGTGAATATGTCGCCGCGACAGTCATCTTACAACCCGCGGGAGGGTGGGATGCTGATGAGCGCAACGGGATCGCTGTCGACCAGCCCGTCGAATTCGCTCCGGGTGATGGCCAGCGCCTGCTCGATCGAGTTGACGCCGGAAAGATCGATGATCTGACTGCCGATGATCACGAAAATATCCGGCGTGATAACGCTGTCACCATTATAAATAGTGGTGTCCTCCCACAGCCGGCGCACGTCGGCGAAGCCGGTGCCTGCCGAGGCTGCGCGCACGACGCTATGGCTGCGCTGCACTCGAATGACGCCGTCAAGATCGACCGCGCGAACCGGACTGCGGCGCTTCTTGAATATTTTCCAGGACCGCTCTTCCACCTCACCCTGGAATATGCGCATACGTGGCGTCGCGGCCGCGAGCGTTACGTGCTCGAGGCCGACGCCCATTGCCTTGGCGGCTATTTCCTTGGCCTCGAGCTCCCCGACTTCATCGTTGCGCTGGCGGGCGCGCATCTCCGAGGCGCCCATCGCGGTCGCGCGGACACGGTGTGTGTGCTGGTCGACCTCGATGGTTACTTCGACATTTTCAGGCGCCGCGCCGAGCTTGACCACGGCCTCGAACGCCTCGCGCCGGATACGGCGGAGATCCTCAGGCGTCGGGTTGGGAAGCACGCGCTCGACCACATCGCGCACCAGCGCCAATGCGACGCCAATCGAGGAAATGACCTCTGCGTCCTTTGAGATGACGTGATGAAGGCCGGTGCGGCTCGATGCGTGAGGAATAAGCGCGGCCGCGCCGCCGCCTTCGCCAACCAATACGGCCTGATCACGATCGAGCTTGTATTCCGCCATCAAGTCGTCGACGACAGGAATGACCTTGTCAGTCGCGGTATCAAGGATGGCGCGCGCGGTGTCCTCAATTGACTTGCCGATCATGCCGGCAAGTGCGGCCATTGCGCGCTGCGCGGATTCCGGGTTGCCGTATGCATGCAAGCCCGGCTTGGCGTAGCCCAGCACGTTGGCGGCGCAGGTGTTGGTGATGGCATAGCGGGTGCCGCTGGCCGAGCGCACAGCGACGTAATCGTCGGGATCGTCGGACTTCGGTCGAAACAACTCGATGACGGGATCGATGATATCTTCAGGTTTGGCGAAAGCCGAATAGGGCAGTCCGGCGATGTGGGCGCTGCGCGGCCCGACATCCACAATCTTGCCGTCCCTGATTCGCACCATGCTGCCGCCCGCGATACCGATCACGCGCACGTCGAGCGAACTGACGTACGTCTCGTGGCCACCGACCCGCGCATATTTGACCGTCGGACGTCCGTTCCTGATAACACCGATATTGGTGCTGGTGCCGCCGACCTCGAAATAGATGCCGTCGGTCACACGCAAATGCATCAAGGCGCCGGCGACGCTTGCGGCTGGACCGGAAAGCATGGTCATGGCCGGGCGCCGGCGCATCTCGGCGATGTCCATCACGCCGCCGTCACCGCGCATGATCATCAAGGGCGCCAAAATTCCGGCTTCGCGAACGCTGGCCTCGGTCATGACAGCGGTATCGATCATCTTCGGCAGGATGCTGGCATTGATCACGGCCGTGCGCGTCCTGGTCGTCAGGCCGTAAAGCTTTGTAATTTCGTGACCGCAGGTTGCGGCGAGGCCGGCGTCCACCACCAGACCGCGTATTTTTTCTTCCGCGTCGCTGTCGTCGACTCCGAAGGCCGAACTGGCGACGATGACCTTTACCTCTTCGGCCTTCAGTTCCTCGATCGCCTTGCGGCCGGTGTCGTCGGTCAGCGTTTCCTTGGTGATGAACCGGTTTACCGGCTTCAAGTGACGGCCGGGTGCGAGCTCGATCGGCTTCATCGCGCTCTGGCCTTTGGCAAGCAGCGATTCGACCCGTGTCGCCATGCCGATGACGCCAACCTTGGCCACGTCGCCTTCGAGCAATGCATTGGTGGCCTGTGTGGTCGAGTGGGCGAGGAAGATGACTTCCCCGGGATCCACGGCCGAGCGTTCGAGGACGGTGCGGAAAACTTCCACAACGCCCTTTGCCACCCCGCGAGGATCGGAATGCGTGGTCAGCACGGAGAAGCGGCCGACCACGTCATGGGTTGCGTTGTCGATGAGGACGGCCTTGGTGAAGGTGCCGCCAACATCGATGCCGATACGATAGGCGCGGGCTGGTGCGGACGGTTCGGTCAAGCGTCGGCCTCCATCGTCTAGTTCAACGACCCCAGCATCAGGTAGCAGATCAACGAATTGACCGCGACCATCAGGCAACCGAAGGGAAGGGCCGTCTTCAGGAACTGGCCATGACTGACCTTGGTGTGTCCGATCGTCCACAGCGTCCATGAATTGGTCGGATCCATGCTCCCCTGCAGCACGGTCGGCGCCAGCCAGATCGAGTAAAGATATGGAATCGGGATGTCCTTGTTGGCGAGGATAATGGCGAGCAATGCCGCTCCCGTTCCGATCACCACCAGGGGGCCGCGGTAGATGCTGCCGATGCCGCCCAGCACGCCGAAGAACACCGCGGCCTGCAACGGCGTGTGCGGGAGGATTGGCGCGAAGATCGGTTTCAGCGAGTTGGCGACCTCGGGCGTCTGCCCCGCGACGATGATCATTCCGCAGATGGTCCACAGCGCGGCGATGGTCGCGATATCAGGAAAGGCATCGGCGAACGTCTTGTTGAAGAGATTGACGCTGCCTTGCAATGAACGATCGCGGCCGGTCAGCACAAGCGCCAGCACGATGGAGAGAATGAACGTCGGGATGATGTCCCATTTCATGATCAGGATCATGAGGACCGGGAAGATCGGGACGATATAGGTGTAGTAGGGCGTCCGCTTGCGGACCGGGGCTTCGCCGGCGCCGGCAACGTCGACGGAGGCCATTCGCCGCGCGCCGTTACGGAGATAGAAGGCTTCGAGCAGCCAGGCTGCCAGGATGTAGACGCCCATCCCGGTCGCCCAATAGGTCAAATAGGGCGCTTCGTATTTAAGGCCGGGAAACAGCTTCTGAAATGTTCCGAATTGAACGAGATTGACGAATGTGCCGGCGCCGATCCCCATCGTGAACGCGGGCGCGGCGACCTGCGGCGGGATGCCCTGACCCAGCATGATCGGTATCGCGATGACGCCGATCGCAATCGCGGCGCCGACGCCGTACATCGACGAGAACAACAGCGCCGTGACCAGCGTTACGATCATCGCGGTGACCAGCGGTCGGTCGCCGGCGAGTTCCACCGCAGAGCGGATCACGCTCTCTGCGATACCCGTCTGGATCAGCACCTGCGCGAACCAGGCGCCGAACACGATGATGATCACGGCGCTGGCATAGGCAACACCACCACCCTGGATGATCTTTTTCTGGATATCGTCGATGCCGATGCCTGCGATGACCGCCCAGACAATCGCAAGCAACAGAAGCATGATGATCGGGCTCTGCCCGCGGATGATCAATACGACGACCGCCAGAAACGCAACCAGCAGCCCAACGCCAACCCCAAGCTCGCTCATGGTGTTTCCTTTCCCCGCTCGCTGGCCTTCTTGATCGCGGCCTTCGCGAACAGAAGTCTCGCACAATTGCCGACGAGGACAAGCAAAGTCTGGGAATGATACCCGCTGCGTGCAGGTCGTCGAGAACTCGCGCACGGCTGACCGTTTGCGTCGCAGCAACTGCGATAGCCACCATGCGCCAAAACAAACTTCGACTTCGCGCATGCCACTCTATAGTTTCAGGTTATGAGCCCATCGCGAACAAACCGCTGGCGTCATCCAGCGCTGCAGCCCGGCTGGATCGACCGCCCGCATCAAACGTTGGGACTCGGGGACTTTCCGCTCGAGAGCGGCGAAGTCATTCGCGATTTCGAGATCAGCTATGCAACGCACGGGATACGCACGCCGGCCAGCGACAACGTCGTCCTCGTCCTGACGGCCATCGGCTCGACCCATCATCGGCTCGACTTCCTGATCGGGCCGGGCCGGCCGCTCGATTCCGACCGCCACTTCATCATCTGTGCCGATGCGATCGGCAACGGCATGAGCACCTCGCCGAGCAACAGCCGAACGCAGCCCGATCTGAGCTTTCCAAGATTCACGATACGAGACATGGTGGCCAGCCAGCGCAAATTGCTCGACGCGCTTGGCATCAGGCAGCTGGTCGCAGTGGTCGGCGCTTCGATGGGCGGCATGCAGGCGCTGCAGTGGGGCGTCAGTGATCCGGATTACATGCGCGGTATCGTTGCGCTGGTGCCGATGGCGCGAACGCGTAGCTGGTCGGTCGCCATGAACGAGGTCGCCCGCCGCATTCTGATGACCGACCCAGGATGGCCATCAGGTCCCTTTGGCGGTGGTTACGACGCCTGGGCCGCGCAAACGCGCGTGATCACCAATCGGACGCCCGGCGCGCTTGAGACCATCGCCGCGAGCGCCGTGCCCGGCGCCGTTGCCGATGCAGTCGCTCTTGCGCGCAAGACAGGCCCGGATCCGGTCGACTGGCTCTATCAGAGCTTTGCCTATGACGCTCATGATGTCGGGACGACACGTGGGATGGGGGGCGACACGGCTGCTGCATTGCGAACGATCCGGGCACGAACGCTGCTCCTCGTCCCGGAGCTCGACCTCTACAATCCGGTCGAGGATGCGGTGGAAGCGGCAGCCCTCATTCCGAACGCCACGCTGGTGCGTTTGGGCGGCAATGCCGGTCACGCCGTTGCGGCGGAGACCTCGACACAACTCGCAGACATCTGCAGCGCAATCAGCGAGTTCATGGTGCGGCTCACCGCTTGAGCCCTGCGTAACCTGCAACTGTTACCGACGGTCAGCGCTGCTTGACAGAGCCTGACGCCAGGATCACCTTCAATCAAAGCTCTGCTGCGCTTCAAACAAAAAATCAAAAGTTCTGGAGGAAATCCATGTCAAAACTGCTGAGCGATGGTGAAGTCGCCAACTTCCGCGAACGCGGCTATCACTTTCCGGTCGATGCCTTGAGCGAAAGCGAGGTGGCCGGCTTTCGTCAGAAGTTGGAAGCCTATGAAGCCAGCACCGGGGGGCCGATCAAAGGCGAAATGCGGCATCGCAGTCATGTGCTCTTTACCTGGATCAACGACATGATCCGGCATCCCAAAATCCTTGATGCCATGGAAGATTTGCTTGGGCCCAACATCCTGTGCTGGAACACCAGCTTCTTCATCAAGGAGCCGCACGATCCGGGCTTTGTTTCCTGGCATCAGGACGCGACCTATTGGGGTCTCAGTTCATCCGATGTGGCGACGGCCTGGATTGCCATGTCGCCGGCAAACAGGGTCTCCGGCTGCATGAAATTCGTCGCCGGCACCCACAAGGAGCAGGTCAAGCATGAGGATACGTTCGACCAGAATAACCTTTTGACGCGCGGTCAGGAGATTGCAGTGAAGGTCGACGAGGACAAGGCAGTGTATGTCGAGCTCAAGCCAGGCCAGGCTTCGCTGCACCATGTGTTGCTGTTCCATGGATCGGAACCGAACCGTTCTGACGATCGGCGTATCGGTTTGGCAGTGCGCTATATCCCGACACATCTCAAGCAGGCGGTCGGGCAACGGGATTGGGCGACGCTGGTGCGCGGCAAGGATACTTACGGGCATTTCCAGCCCGAATATGTGCCGAAGAAGGACCTCGAGCCGGAAGCGCTGGCGTTCCACAAGATGGTTTCGGACGAGCAGGTGAGGGTGCTTTATCGCGGGACCGACAAAACCGCGTACCGTGCCTAGTGGTTTTTGCCCGCATGCCTCGGCGCGGGACATCCGTCCTTCGCCGCGGCCCGCGGATTCCCCGATCAACGAACGCGATAGTCTATTGATGCACGCCGTCGCGGCTAACTCCGCCGGCCGATTCCTCGCGCTTGACCTCGGGAAACAACCACATCGCAAAGATCATGAAAAATCCGAGGAAGGCGACGACATACTGCAGGACATCATGTCCCAGTGCGTGCTGGAAATAGGCGGCAATCGCTGTGACCAGCACGACGAGCAGTGAAAGACCGAGTTTGATTTTGACGGGCATCGCTGCTTCCTCCGGGCAGGCTCAGGATAGGGTGGTGAGAGACGGCCCCGCGACTCTTGCCAAGGCGGCGAGCGCCAATATTTGAACGCCGACCAGGACGACCAGTCCGGTCCTTCCGTCGCGTAACGACGATGGGAAAGCCTCGAACAGCCCGGGCGTAAACAGCACCGCAAGGCCGGCCACGACGATCAACGTGCTCCACCTTAACTCGGTGTAGCCGTAGAGAGCGGTACCCAGCGCAAGCGCGGCCAGCAGCGTGGCGTTGCCGACGATCAGCAACGTCACTCCGCCCGATCTTGCCGAATCCGGACGCGACCGAAGCGGAAACATCCCGGCCACGACGAGAAAGGCGACCGTGCAGATCGTTGCGAAGGCCGCGAACCAGAGCGAGGAAACCCAGTTTGGCTCGATCGCTTCCATGGCAGGCTCCGTTTGGTCCTATTCGGCCGGTGTGGCGAAGCCGGTCGACTGGCCTGTCACGCTCGGCCTGGGCGTGCGCGAGGTCTTGCGCATGTTGGTTTTGACGAAGCGGGTGTCGTAGCCGTTGAAGAGATGGCCAATCAGGCCGCGATCGAGGTCAGAGGTGCCGAGCAGCCAATCCATCACGGGGAATGTCAGGTTCATGTTCCGCTCCATCATGATCGATTGATTGTGATGGGCGGTGTGGTGGCGCCGGATCGTATTGACGAAGGGCGCATGACGCACGAACCAGTTGTCATCGACATGGCAGCAGAAGTGCATGAATTCGTAGATCAGATACATCGATGTCGTCGTCGAGATCAAAAGCCAGCCGACATTGGGCGAGACCAGCCAGCCGAGGATTATCGCCGGCGGGATCGACATCATCGTAAACGTCACCAGCGCGTAGGGCGGGAAGAAGGTCACGCGCCAGTCGTGATGATCGGCAAACCGCATCTCCTGCTCGGTGAAGAACTGGTGGTGCATCAGCGTGTGCCGGTTATAGATCGCGCGAAACGCCTTGATCTGGGACGGGCGATGCATGACGAAGCGGTGAATCCACCATTCAAAGAAATTCGCGAACAGGAATGTCACCGGCACGATGGCGAACTCCCACCAGCGCAGGTTGCTGAGGTTGGCGAAATAGACCGATAACGCGGTGAAGCCGATGACATAAATGACGAAAACATGCAGCCAGCCGTTGTACCAGCCGGCAATCCGGTAGCGATAATTGGCCCGATAGTTCCGCTGACGCTCCGTCATCGGGCTCGCTGACAGTTCCATCGCGCTTCTCCGTCTCTGGCCGGGTCGAATCCACAGGGCATGCGCCTCTGATATATCACCAATCTATTAGATGAACAACGCGCTTTCATCCCATATTTCGGCGGCCTTGCATGAAAATAGCGCTTGATGGGATGTTCCTGATATATTTATGGTATGGCAAGCGCGCACGGCAGATGCGCATCACTCTGGGAGGGATTTCGAATGAGGTTGACGCGTCGCGACTTTTCCAGGCTCGCAGGCGCCGGCGCGCTCGCCGCCGCCGCTCCCTCGGTGTTTTCACCCGCCATCGCACAGGACAAGCCGCTCAAGATCGGAATTATCGCGCCGCGCTCGGGCGTCGTGGGTACCGCTGGCGAATGCGGCATTCGCGCCGTGCAATGGGCGACCGAACGCCTGAACAAGAGCGGCGGAATCGCCGGCCGCAAGATCGAGCTGGCGATTGAGGAAGAGACCAACCCCAAGGACACGATCGAACGTTTCCGACGCCTGATCCTGCAGGAAAAGGTCGAAGCCGTGCACGGGCTGCTGTCGACCGGCGTCAGCCTCGGCGTGGCGCCGGTGGCGGAAGAGGAGCAGGCGCTGCTGGTGATGTGGGATGGCACCACGCAGGATGGCGTCAAGGAAATGATGCCGAACCCGCGCTACGTGTTCCGTTCGACCGATAACGAGTGCGAAGCGGTGATGGGATCGCTCCTGGCGATCAAGCACTTCAAGGGCAAGTTCAAGAAGGTCGCCGGCATCAACCCCGACTATTCCTACGGCCGCAACAATTGGGAAGCCTTCAGGCAGATCCTGGCGCGCTACGGGGTCGAGTCCGAATTCGTCGCCGAGCAATGGCCGAAGGTCGGGACAATGGATCTGACCTCACATATCGCGGCGCTCAAGGCGTCGAAGCCGGATCTGATCTTCTCGTCGATGCTGTTTGCGGATCTCCCCGTCTTCATGAAGCAGGGCCACGCCGCGGGGCTGTTCGAGGGCGTCAAGCTCGTGCTGCCGGCAGCAGGCTGGCAGATCAACCTGTTGAAGAAGGAATTCATGCCGGAGGGCATCATCTTCGGCCACAATACGCTTTATTTCGATCACCCGCAGGCCTCGCCGCTGCAGAAGGCGTTCGTGAACGATTACATGGATCGCTACAAGGAAGCGCCGCATTGGGAAGCGGAGCGGGCCTATTTCGCGCTCGTCGCCTACAAGGCAGGCGTGGAGGCCGCGCAAAAGGCCGCGAACAAATGGCCGACCCAGGAGCAGGTGGCGGAAGCCATGCCAGGCCTGGAAGTCGAGAGCCTGGGCGGCATGGGCCGCTTCCGCAAGGACAAGATCGCGGAACAGATCTTCTACCAGGGTCCCTCGACCAACAACAATAAATACGATTTTCCGACGCTGGCATCGATCGACAGCTTCAGCGCAGCGCAGCTGCAGAAGCCGCCTGGCGTGGATTTCTGGGAGTGGATCAAAAATGGAAAGATGCCGGTCTGAGGCATGACTGAACTTGTGGACGTCGTCCTCGGCGGGACGTTCCACGCCGCGGTGCTGTTCCTGGTGGCCGCGGGTCTGCAGCTCGTGTTCGGCGTGCAGAAGATCGTCAATTTGGCTTGCGGCTCGTTCTACGCGCTCGGGGCGTATTTCGGGATCACGGCGGTCGGCATGGCGCTCAAGCTCGGCATGCCGGCGCCGCTGTTCTTCCCCGTCCTGACCCTCGCCGGGCTTGCCATCGGCTTGGTCGGGCTGCCGATCGAGCGGGTGCTGCGCACGATCTATCGCCGCGATGAAAGCTACCAGCTGCTGATTACCTTCGGCTTCCTTCTGATGTTTCAGGACGTGTTCCGTTTCCTGTGGGGTGCGACGCCGCGGAGCATGGACAACGTCTATATGGCGTACGGCACGACGCAAATCTGGGGCGTCAGGGTGCCGACCTACAATCTCCTGGTGATAGCCGCGAGCCTTGGCATTGCCATTGCACTCGGTCTGCTCCTGGAACGGACCAGGACCGGACGCATCGTTCGCGCAACGGCCGAGAACCGCGACATGGCGGAAGGCCTCGGCGTCAACGCCTCGAAGATCTTCGCGCTGGTGTTCACGGTGGGCTGCATGCTGGGGACGGTCGGTGGCGCGCTGGTGGTGCCGTCCAGCGCCGCATCGCTCGATATGGCGGTCGAACTCGTGGTGGAAGCGTTTGCCGTGGTCGTGATTGGCGGGCTCGGCAGCATGCGCGGGGCGCTGGTCGGGGCCCTCATCGTCGGATTGATGCGGGCGGCCGCCATTTCGCTGATGCCCGAGATGGAGATGCTCTCGGTGTACCTGGTCGTCGTCGCGGCTCTCATTCTCAAACCAGCCGGCTTGTTCGGGAAGGCGACGGCGTGAGCATTCCCTCGATCGACATATCGTCCCCGGTGCGCGCCCAGCGCTCCGTGCTGCGCGTCAACGGATTGTGGGTTCTGCTTGGCCTTTTGGCGATCATGGCGCTGTTGCCGCTGGTAGCATCGCCCTATGCCATCATTCTAATGCTCCCGTTCATGGGTTACGGCATTGCGCTGCTCGGTTTCAATCTGCTGTTCGGCACCACCGGCCTGCTATCGTTTGGGCATGCGCTGTTTCTCGGCACCGGCGCCTATACGGCCGCGGCGCTGACCTTCAAATTCGGCGTGCTGAGTTTTGAGCTGTTGCTGATCACGGCCGCGTTGATATCGGGCCTGATCTCGTTGGCGGTCGGTGCGCTGTGTGTCCGCTACACCCGGATTTTCTTCGGAATGCTGACGCTCGCCTTCGGCATGCTGTTTCACTCGTTCCTGTACAAATTCTACAATATTACGGGCGGGGATCAGGGCATGCGGGTGCTGCGGCCGCTGCTGCTTGGCATGGAATGGCGCGGCGGCAAGACTGCTTTCCTGACCGGGCCATTTTACTACTACGCCCTGGCCTTGTTCGCACTGCTCAGCCTCGCCATGTGGCGCATCACCGCGTCGCCGTTTGGATTGCATCTGCGCGCTATCCGCGAGAACGCGGGCAAGGCCGCCTATGTCGGCGTTCAGATTTTCCGAATGCGGCTCGCCGCCTTCGTGATCTCGGCGGTCTATGGCGGCATTGGCGGCGTGATCCTCGCGGTCACCACAGGGCTGGCTGATCCCGAACTCGCCTATTGGACCCATTCGGGCAATCTGGTCTTCATGGCGGTACTTGGCGGAAGCGGCACCTTTGCAGGGCCCGCGATCGGTGCGCTGGCTTTCGTGTTGCTGCAGGACTTTGTCATGTCCATCACGCAATATTGGCGATTTGTGATGGGCGCGGTGCTTGTGCTGCTCGTGGTCTTCATGCCGCAGGGCCTGTCGGGTGCCGCCGAATTTTTGGTCAACCGGCGCAAGGGAGGGCGTTGACATGCAGCCCGACCGCATTGCGTCACCGGTCGGCACGCCGTTGTTCGAAACCATCAGCGTTTCGAAGGCCTATGGCGCCTACATGGCGCTGAGCAACGTCTCGTTCAGCGTCAGCGATGGCGAGTTCGTTTCGATCGTCGGGCCCAACGGAGCTGGTAAAACGACCCTGGTCAACGTTGTCACCGGTCTTCTCAGGCCTACCGTCGGAGAGGTCCGGTTCCTGGGGAGAGATATCGCGGGCGTCGGTCCTGTAGAACTCGCCCGCCGTGGCATGTCTCGCGCCTTTCAGCTGGTCAACATCTTTCCCGCGCTGACCGTGCGTGAAACGCTGGCAGTGGCCGTCGCGTCGCGTTTGCGTCGGATCTCTAATCCATTCCGCTCATTGAAGCGCGATGATGCGCTTCAAGCCGATGTCGAAAGGGTCGCCGACGTGCTGGGCCTGCGTGCGCGGCTCGACAGCATTTCCTCGACGCTGTCACAAGGCGAGAAGAAGCTGGTCGATATCGCTTCCGCCTTTGCGCTCAATCCGACGGTCATTCTGCTGGATGAGCCGACCAGCGGCGTCTCGACCGGCGACAAGCATTCGATCATGGAAGTGCTGGTGGTCGCGGCAAGAGCGGCCGGCGTGCGCGCCATCGTCCAGGTTGAGCACGATATGGATCTTGTCGAGCGCTATTCCCATCGTATCGTTGCGCTGCAGGAGGGCAGCTTGCTGGCCGATATGCCGCCCGACGCGTTTTTCGCTGATCCGGCGATGATTTCTGCCGTGGTGGGAGCCCGCCCGCAGACCCGGAGAAGGGCGCCATGATGCTGAACGTCGCGAATTTGAAAGTCGATATCGAGGGTAGTCGGATCCTCAATGGCATCAGCCTGTCGGTCGCGGCCGGCGAACTGGTTTGCCTGGTCGGGCGCAATGGCGCCGGCAAGACCACGACATTTCGCAGCATCATGGGTTATCGCCGCGCGCTTTCGGGCGACATCACCCTCGATGGGACTGATCTGACAAGACTGCCGACGTGGCAGATCGCGCAGCGCGGCATCGGATTTTCTCCCGAGGAATCGGAAGTCTATACCGACCTCACCGTGGCTGAGAATATCGAGCTCCCGACCTGGACGCGGCCATCGGGCAGGCTGGGCGCCGCCCGTATCGAGGAAGCCTATACGGTATTTCCGAAGTTGCGCCAGTATCTCGCGCGTGGTGGTGGGCAGCTGTCCGGCGGCGAGCGCAAGATGGTATCGATTGCCCGGGCGTTGACGCTCGATCCGAAACTGCTGCTCCTCGACGAGCCCTTTGAGGGTCTGTCGCCAGCGATCATTCCCCTGATCGCGGAGGGCGTGGCTTCGATCCGCGCCATGGGGAAGGGGGTGTTGATCGCCGAATCCAACGTTCATCACATTCCCGAATATGTCGACCGGATTTACGTGCTGGAGCGCGGCGAGGTAATGTTCTCGGGCACGCTGACGCAGGCGCATCACGACCGCGACGTGATGCGGGTGATTGCCGGACAGGTCGAGGTCGCCTCGTGACCGGATGGCTGCCGGCGCAGGACAGGAGGACGCGATGAAACGCTATGTCGGAGACCGGACCATCGACGGCGTCAAGGTGACGGTCGATGGCAAGCCGCTTGATCCCCGCACCAACGTGTTCGAATTCAGCAAGAACGGCTTTGAGTGGAGCTATGAAGGCCCGGAGCCGCGCCAACTCGCGCTGGCGTTGTTGGTCGATCATCTCGGCGACAAGGACGTCGCCAAAGCCAAGGTCGAGGACTTCATGCGTGCCATCGTTGCGAATTTCGACAACGAATGGGAGATGACCTCGGAGGATCTCGATCTCGCCCTGACCTCGCTTGCCGGCAAGGCGGCCTAGATGCGACTGCAGTATCGCGCCGCGGTGCTGCATGCGCCGCAGACACCGATGTCGATCGAAACGGTCACCGCGACAGCCCTGAAGCCGACCGACGTGCTGGTGCGGATCAGGGCGGCAGGACTTTGTCACACAGATCTCGAAGTGATTGAAGGATCGCTGCGTTATCCCTTGCCGATCGTGCTTGGGCATGAAGCCGCGGGCGTGGTCGAACAGGTCGGGACCAGCGCCCGCGGCGTCAAGGCCGGCGACCATGTCGTGCTGTCATGGAATCCGCATTGCGGGCATTGCTTCTACTGCGACCGCGACGCGCCGATTCTGTGCGAGGAGTATCTCGGCAAGGGGCCGCAGGCGCTGGCATTCGATGGTGAGAGCCGGGCCATGCTTGCGGACCAGCGCGCAGTCGGGCAATTGATGTTCCTGGGATCGTTCGGCGAATACTGCATCGTGTCCGACCAGCAGGCGATCCCGGTGCCGAAGGAGATTCCGTTCGACCGTGCCTGCCTGATCGGCTGCGGTGTCATGACCGGCGTTGGCGCGGCGCTCAATCTCGGCGCGGTCGCCCACGGCGACAGCGTGATGGTGATCGGCTGCGGCGCGGTCGGTCTTGCCGCGGTGCAGGGCGCGCGGCTGGCCGGGGCGGGAACAATCATTGCCGTCGACCTCGACCCGGCCAAGCTGGCACTGGCCGCAAAGGTGGGCGCGACCCATGGCGTTGACGCGTCAAGGGAGGAGGTGGCGGCTGTCGGAAGGCGAGAGACCGACGGCCGCGGCGTGGATGTTGTGATTGAGTCCGCAGGCGCCGCATCCGCATTTCGCGTTACGACAGAGGCTGTGCGCCCGGGCGGCCAAGTCATCTGGCTCGGCAAGATCGACGTGAACAAGGATGTAGCGTTTCGCTGGGGCTCCCTTATGCAGGAAAAGCGTATTCGCCGCGTCAGTTACGGCAACGCGCGTCCGCGCCGCGATTTCCCGCTGCTGGCGCGGGCGTATCTCGATGGTTCGCTGATGCTGGATGATCTGATCTCGCGCCGGATCAAGCTGGAAGAGATCAACGACGGATTTGCAGCGCTGAAACGCGGCGAAACCATTCGCAGTGTCATCATGTTCGATTAGATCGCTTATGAATCGAGCGTCTTGCGTGCAAAATCCTCGATGTAGTCGATCAGCCGGTCCGACGCGCTGGCAGCTGCCTTTGCCTTCTTCTGCGCGACTGCTTCGGCGACCGCAGCGTGCAGCTTGGCAGCTAGCGGTAAATCCGCAACCTCCTGATAGTGCTGGTACCAGAAGCGTCGCGACAGCGCGTTCATCAAGCCCATTGAACGCCGGGCGAATTCGTTGCGCGCTGCGGTCGCGATCAGGATGTTGAAACGTTGGTCAAGCCGCATAAAGGCGATGTCATCGGCCTTGGTCGCGGCGGCAAGCATCGCCGCAGCGATCTCGGAAAATTCGCTGCGCTCGTCAGGGGTAGCCCGCTCCGCGGCCAGACTGGCCATGAGGCGTTCCAGTTCGCGCCGCACCTCGAGCAGCCTGAGCTGGAGTTTCAAATTGATCTCGGAAACCATGATGCCGCGTCTGGGCATGATCACCACGAGGCCATCCCGGGCCAGACGCTGCAGGGCCTCGCGGATCGGCGTTCGGCCGATCTTCAGCCGGAGCGCAAGAGCCTGCTCCGACAGGACCGTTCCGGGCAGCAATTGGAGGGTGACGATCCTTTCCTCGAGTTCGCGGTAGGCGCGATCCGTCAACGTGCCATCCTCGGCCTCGATCGCCTTGGATCGACGTACGGGCGAATTTCTGGATTTGGACTTTTTCTTCAAAATTGATTCCATAGGCGGCGAACTGGAAGGTCTACTCACGTCCCAGACATATATCGACCATATATCAGAAGAACAATGACCAGGCGACTGCCATGTGGCACCCGGTGTGTCACCTGCCTGGAGGCTCAGCCTGGAGTTGAATGACGGGATGGTCGAACCGGCCGACCACACCTCGGCTCTGCGTCGGGCAAAGGGAGATTGGTCATTCAAAAGCCGCCCCTCGTTCTTCGTGCGTGCGGAGGGCGTCTGTTACTTCGAGCCGGAAGGTCGCGCCCCCGGACAACGCGATGGCCTCAGTTGCGGAGACTGGCTCAAGCTAGCTATGATGGATTGGATCGAGAGTTCAGGTTTGCGCATATGCACGACGTGTGCACCGGGAGTTCAAGGAAAAATGCAAGTCTGGCGTTGAGGGACAACAACACTGACAGGATTAAAATGCGGATCGGGCTCGACGACGATTTACTGCTGGTAATTGATGTGCAGAACGACTTCTGCTCGGGCGGGGCGCTTGCGGTTGCGGATGGTGATGCCGTGGTGCCTTTCATCAACCGCCTTGCTGAACGCTTCGGTCATGTTGCGCTGACCCAGGATTGGCATCCGGCGGGTCACAGTTCCTTTGCCACTTCGCATCCGGGGTCGTCGCCGTTTCAGACCATCAACATGCCGTATGGCCAGCAAACCCTGTGGCCCGATCATTGTATCCAGGGCACGCCGGGGTCTGCCTTCCATCCGCAGCTTCAGACCCAGCGGGCGCAATTGGTCGTGCGCAAGGGTTTCCGGTCCGCGATCGACTCCTATTCGGCATTTTTTGAAAACGACCGGCGTACGCCGACGGGGCTGGCGGGCTATCTGCGCGATCGCGGCCTGAAGCGCGTCTTTCTGGTTGGGCTCGCTACCGATTTTTGCGTCCATTATTCGGCTGTGGATGCGCGACGGCTCGGCTTCGACGCCGTGCTGATCGAAGCCGGGTGCAGGGCGATCGATCTGGCCGGATCGCTCGATGCGGCGTGGGACGGAATGGCTCAAGCCGGCGTGCAGCGCGTCAGCAATATCGCTTGAATCAGGCGGTCCGCGGCGTCCGGTTCGGCATTCCGCCGCTCGCAATGATTTCCGCGCTCAGTTGCTCGACCGTCGTGCGGTGCCGCATCGCGGTTTGCCGGATAAGCGTGAAGGCCTCCGGTTCGGACAGGCCGTGACCACCCATGATCTGCAACACGGCGGCGAACACGATGCGCCGGGAACGAACACGATCTTCCAGTCTTTCAAGGTGAGCGGCTTCATCAATTCTTCGCTGGGCGGCATCGAACGCCACCACCAGCGCCGTATAAAGTCCGGCCGAGCGCAGCGGCTTGATGAGAAACGATGCTGGCTGCAGGTCGAGCAGCCATTTCAGCCGGCTCGGCGTCTCCGTTCCAATGAGCGCGATGATCGGCACGCCGATTTTCCATGCGACCGCGGCATCCGATTTGATGGGAATGCTGTCGGTATCCATCACGATGACATCGATGGTTTCGGCCGCCGGCGGCGCCACGGATGGATCGTGTTCGGTAACGGCCATGCCGAGACGATTGAGTTGGCGGCGCACGATCGAGATATCGCGATCATCCCTCATCGCCATGAGGGCGCGGCGGCCACGAACGGAGAAGGGCGACGGTTTCGTCATTTCACGACACGCAGGTGGATTGATCGCTTTGTATCATTACTTTTTTCCGCTCGCGCGGCGATCGTTGCCAGATCAAGGTTCGAAAGGTAGGGATCGGGGCGTTCGGGGGCATCTGCTTCCCAGAAGATCTTGAACTGACCGCCATGCACGGAGCGCGCCAGGCGCGGCGTCAGGAAACAATGATTGTTGTCGGGATCCACCCAAACCGGGCCTTGCGGGGAGTCATAGCGATGATTTGCCGCAGCACGACGGACGGCGTTGACGTCGACTGAGCCCGCGCGGCGGATGGCGCGAGCCAGCAGCATCACGCATACATAGGTTGATTGACCGTCGACCGAAGGATGGCTGTCGTCGCCATAGCGGGCCTTCCAGCGCGAGACAAAGGCGCGATTTTCGGGTCGCTCGATGCTTTCGAAATATGCGGATGACGTGATGCATCCGACGGATGCGGCTGGGCCGATCAGTTTGAGTTCGGGCTCGCACAGGCTGCAACTCAGAACCGGAATCGCCAGTCCCGAATGCACGGTGGCGGCGTGGAGCAGCCGCATAAAGGCGTAGCTGGATTCGCCGACAAGTGTGTTGAACACGACCGGCGGCTTTCGGTCGACGATCTCCTTGACGATATGGTCCACCGCCGTCTCGCCGAGCTCAAGCAGACGTTCCGCGAGGATGTGACCGCCCGCGCTGGTTACGATCTCACGAAGCACCCGGTTGGTTTCCCAGGTCCAGACATAGTTGGAGCCGACGCAGAATACATCGCTGGAAATGTGATCGAGCATATGCCGCACCAGCGGCACCACCGTGTGATTGGGCGCGGCGCCAACGTAGATGACATTGTCGCTGCTCTCAAACCCCTCATAGCGCGCCGGATGCCAGAGCAATCGCTCGGTGCGTTCGACGATCGGAATGACCTGCTTGCGCGATGCCGATGTGTAGCACCCGACGATGTGATCAATCTGCTCGGTGCGGATGAGATCGTCGCATGCGGTGTGATAGGCCGCGACCACTCCGCCGGGATCGCGCAAGTGCGGGGCAAACGTGAAGTCGAACGCGTCATCCTGGTTGACCTCGTCGACCGCCATCAGCGCGCTCTTCTGCATTTCTCCCGCCATCATGGCGTAAGGTCCCGTTCGGGAAAATACGAGACCGAGAGGAATGGACGGCTTGGTCATCAGCAAGGTCCAGAAAGGAGCAAGGCAAATTGCTTGATCGCGACAATGTCGGCCTGTCGCCCATGGTCGTCAACCAGTTGCGCGTCATTTGTGCTTCCAGCATAAAAAAGGTGCCAGCCTCTGATTGACAAGGCTGTCCGCGCTAAGACACAATCCTGTGTGACTTAAGTTACGTGCAAGGCGAAAGAGTGCGCAGCCAGCCGACGACGTCTGGGTGACGACCTCGAAATTTCGTTCTGCCGCCTGGATCTACACGACAACCGATAGTACGGCATGGATGCCATTCGGGGCCTTTTTGGGCCACGGGTGGCTTTTTTCGTTTGTGCACTCGGTATTCCCCGGAAACGAGAATGAAACGAGAATAATGAGTGGATCATGGTAGTTCGCCTTCCGACGTTGCAGCAGATCGATCGTCTCGGATCCGATTTCGGCTTGACGCTGACGGCCGAAGAAGTTGCCGGCTTTCAGCAGGCGTTCAAGGGACCGCTGGCGTCTTACGGCCGCCTGGAGGAATTGGTACCGCCTGCCTTGGCGCCCGTCGCGCCGCGCTCGCCGGGATATCGGCCGCCGGCCTCGGAAAACCCTTACGGGGCGTGGTACTGGAAGACGGAGATCAAGACCGGTAGCGACGGATTGCTGCAGGGCAAGAAGGTCGCCATCAAGGACAACATCTGCGTGGCGGGCGTTCCCATGATGAACGGCTCTGCATTGCTCGAGGGCTACGTCCCGGAAATGGACGCCACCGTGGTGACACGGATTCTCGATGCCGGCGGTACCATCGCAGGCAAGGCGGCTTGCGAGGATCTCTGTTTCTCGGGGGCGAGCCATACCTGCGCCGGCGGGGTCATACGCAATCCGCATAACCCGGCCCATAGTGCCGGCGGCTCATCCGGCGGGAGCGCCGCGCTGGTCGCTGCCGGCGAGGTGCCGATGGCGTTGGGCGGCGATCAGGGCGGCTCGATCCGCACGCCCTCAAGCTGGTGCGGCGTTTACGGCTTGAAGCCGACCTGGGGCTTGGTGCCTACGACCGGATCGATGCCGATCAGCTATTCGGTCGATCATTGCGGTCCGATGTGCGCGTCGGTCGAGGATGTGGCGCGCCTGCTGACCGTCATTGCCGGGCACGACGGCTGGGATACACGAACGATCGCAGCGCGCACCGGCGATTACATGGGCGCCCTCGGCAAGTCGGCCCAGGGATTGCGGATCGGCATCCTGCGGGAAGGATTTGGCCATCCCGAAAGCGATCCCGCGGTTAACGAGAAGGTTCGGAACACGATTGCGGCGCTGGGCAAGGCCGGCGTCGAAGCCGAGGAAGTGTCGGTGCCCTGGCATCTCGACGGACCGCATGTCTGGAGCGGCATTATCCTTGAGGGCGCGGCCGAGATGATGCTGAAGGGATATGGCGTCGGCAACAACGTCCACGGCTATTATCCGCTATCGATGCAGGAAGCGTTCGCGCGCGGCATGGGAACGCGGATCAACGACGTCTCGCCGACCGTGAAGCTGGTGCTGATGCTCGGCGAGTATATGCACCGCCATTATCACGGCCGCTATCATTCGAAGGCGCAAAATCTGCGCGGGCTGCTGCGCCGCGCCTATGACGAGGCGCTGGAAAAGTACGACGTGCTGGCGATGCCGACGATCCCCTTTACGGCAACGCCGATCCCGCCGCCCGACGCGCCGCTGAACGTCGCCATTGATACTGCGCTGAATATGCAAGCGAATACCTGCTCGTTCGACGTTTCCGGACACCCTGCCTTTACCGTGCCATGCGGCCGCATTAACGGTTTGCCGGTCGGCCTGATGCTGGTTGGACGGCACTTCGAGGAGGCCACGTTGATACGCCTGGCGGCTGCAATCGAAGCCGGCGGCGACTGGAAGCTGAACTAGGACGGGACAAGGCAACGATCCAAATGTCGGCGCGCGATTTGCATCGCCGCCATGCTCCGAGGATGTCGCGATGACCAACGATCCCTGGCTCAAAACGTCGATCATGACCAAGCGCGGCCTTGCCAAAGGACAGGCGGGCAAGCGCCACGAACTCTCGATCGCAAGGCAAGGCGCCTTCCATTATGTCTACGGACCTTACGCCAAGCCCGTGCTGACGATCGATCCCGGCGACGTCGTCATGGTCGAGACCGAGGATGCGTTCGGTGGTGTCATCACCAGCGAAAAGGACAGCCCGACCGCGAAACTGAAGTTTCCCTTTCTTAATCCGCAATGCGGCCCGATTGCCGTCAATGGCATCGAGAAGGGCGATTGTCTCGCCGTGCACATTCAGGCCGTGGAGACGCGGGGCGATCAGCCCGCGGGCAAGACCTGCATCATTCCCGAGTTCGGCGGCCTGGTTGGTACCGCCTCGACGGCGCTGCTCAATCCGCCCTTGCCGGAGCGGGTGAGAACCATGCACGTCGACAAGGATGGCGTGCGCTGGAGCGACAAGATCAGGCTGCCCTACGAGCCGTTCATCGGAACGATCGGGGTTTCGCCGGAGATCGAGGCCATCTCCTCGTTGCAGCCGGACTATCATGGCGGCAACATGGATTTGCCGGATGTCGCTCCTGGCGCCATCCTGTACTTCCCGGTGCATGTCAAAGGCGGCTTTCTCTATGTCGGAGATTGCCATGCCACCCAGGGCGATGGCGAGTTGTCTGGCGTTGCGATCGAGCAGCGCGCTACCGTCACATTCCAGATCGACGTCATCAAGGGCTGGAGCTTTGCGTGGCCACGGCTTGAGACGGAAAAATTCTTGATGACGATCGGCAGCGCCCGTCCACTGGAAGACGCGGCGCGCATCGCCTATCGCGAACTGGTGCGCTGGATGGCGGGCGAATACGGCTTCGACGAAATCGACGCCTACATGCTGCTCAGCCAGGCCGGCCGGATCCGGCTCGGTAACATGGTCGATCCGAAATACACGATGGGCGCGTCTATTCTGAAAAAGTATCTGGTCGCATGATTTTTAGCCAATGGAGGAGGAGTACTGCAATGAAAGTAGATCGCAGAAGATTTCTACAGGGCACGGCCGCCGCCGCTGCTGCCGGCGCGTTTTCTTCTCCGGCCTGGGCGGCCGACGATCCGATCGGGGTAGCAAGCGTACACGACCTCTCGGGTGGCCTTGATATCTACGGCAAGCCAATGGTTGACGCGCTGACACTGGCCGTTGAGGAGGCCAATGCGGCCGGCGGCCTGCTTGGACGCCAGATCAAATTGATCAATTACGATACGCAGTCGAACATGCAGCTTTACACGCAGTTCGCGCAGCAAGCCGCGCTGAAGGACAAGGTCGCCGTCGTGCATGGCGGCATCACCTCCGCCTCGCGCGAAGTGATCCGGCCGGTGCTCGACCGTTTCAAGACGCTTTATTTTTACAACACCCAATATGAAGGCGGGGTCTGCGACCGCAACCAGTTCGATACCGGCGTTACGCCGGCGCAGACCGTGGAAAAGCTCGTGCCCTACGCCATGAAGAAGTGGGGCAAGAAGGTCTATGTCATTGCGGCCGATTACAACTATGGCCAGATCACCTCGCAATGGGTGAAGAAATATGTCACCGAAAACGGCGGCGAAGTGCCGTCGATCGACTTCTTCCCGCTCGACGTGACCAATTTCGGCCCGACCATTTCAAAGATCCAGGCGGCGAAACCCGATTTCGTGTGGTCGGCGCTGGTCGGCGGCGCGCACATCTCGTTCTATCGGCAGTGGGCGGCGGCCGGCATGCGCAAGAGCATTCCGATGGCGTCGACCACGTTCGCCGTCGGCAACGAACACATTGTGCTGTCGCCCGATGAGTGCAACGGCATGTTGATCTGCTACAATTACTTCCAGGATCTGAAGAATCCGGTCAACGCGGCCTTCGTTGCGGCGTTCCAGAAGCGTTTCGGCGCCGACTATCCGAATATTACGGAGCTTGCGATGGGAACCTATCAGGGGTTCCGGCTGTGGGCCGAGGCGGTCAAGAAGGCGGGGAGTGTCGACCGGTTGAAGGTCATCGAGGCGCTCGAGACCGGAATCAGCATCGATGCGCCCTCCGGCAAGGTCACGATCGATCCTCCGACCCATCATTGCGTGCTCGACGTTCACATCGCCGAGGTCAATGACAAGAAGCTCAAGGTGCTGGAGGATTTCGCGCAGCAAAAGCCAGCCGACACCGCTGCGGTGTGCGATCTGATCAAGAACCCGACCGACAACCAGCAATATGTGATCAAGATCTGAGGCTGGTTGGCCTCAAGCTTGATTGGGAATGGTGAACGTGGATCTCGTTATACTCCTGGCGATCCAGGTACTCTATGCGATAGCCAGCCTGGCGCTGATCAGCGTCGGGCTGGCGATTATCTTCGGCATGATGCGGGTCATCAACCTTGCCCATGGCGAGTTTCTGATGCTCGGCGGCTATGCGGCGATCGTTGCTACCAGCTACGGCGTCAACATCTGGATTTCGATGCTGGTCGTGGCGCCCGTTGTGGTCGGCATCATCGGCATCATCGTCGAA
>Ga0207689_10000563_pt1 | contig 35456 bp, 35 predicted proteins | sample KBSMisM52_FD_184312 | JGI IMG/M metagenome (GOLD analysis project Ga0207689, IMG submission 184312) | Miscanthus rhizosphere microbial communities from Kellogg Biological Station, Michigan, USA - KBS Miscanthus M5-2 (SPAdes) (version 2) | ecosystem: Host-associated > Plants > Roots >...
TCACCTTCAGGAGGTCCGTCGTCACGGCGACAGCGTCGTAGCCCTCTATGACGCGGATCAGGGCCGACGCATCGAGACTCTCACGAATCACGATCCGCTTACATTGCGAGGGGTGTGGGGAACAGCCTGTCTGTGGATGCTCGGCTACCCCGAGCAGGCGTTGCGGCTACGCGAGGAGGCCGACATGCATGCCCGCGCCCGCGCTCCCTTCGGACTTTGCGTCATGCTGACCCATGGCAGCTGGATATTCAGTCTGCGCGGCGAGCCCGAGCGCGCATTCGCACAGCTGGACGAGGCCGAGCGACTCGGCCGTGCACACAGCATGCCTGTGTTTTCGGAAGTGCTGGTGCCACTGTGGCGAACCGTCGTATCAGTAGATGCCGGGGGAGGCGTGGAAGATATCGCTCGCCTGCGTGTCGCGTTGGACAAGTGGGGCGCGCTCGGGTGTCAGCTTGGAGTCCCCTATTTCAAAGCGGTTCTAGCTCTGGCAGTCGCGCGTAGTGGCGATGTTGCAGGGGGTCTCGTCCTGATCGAAGAATGTCTCGCACAGATCGAACGACCGGATCTGCAAGAGCGTGTGTCCCTGCCCGAGGTGCTGCGGCGGAAAGGATGGATGCTCGGGCTGCAGGGCAGGCCCGACGAGGCGCAACGGACTCTGCACCAAGCCCTCGCCATCGCGCGCGAACAGGAGGCCAAATCCTGGGAACTCCGAATCGCCAGCACGCTTGCAGAGTTGCTCATGGAGCGCGATGCTCGGGCAGAAGCGCGCGAGGTGCTGGCGCCTATCTATGGCTGGTTCACTGAGGGCTTTGATACTCGTGACCTGCAGTGTGCTCGAGGGTTACTGGAGAGACTATCGTGACACAGGCAGCACGCGCCATGTTGTGCGGGACGGCAGGCGCGCCCTCAGATGGCAGACTCCACCCTTTCGCGCAAGCGGGGAGCCGCAAAGTCTAGAAACGCACGCAGTTTCAGAGGCAGGCGTGCGTGACCCGCGTAGACGAGACTGATGGGCAGAGGCGCGGGCTCGAAATCGCGCAGCACCCGGTCCAGCAACCCCGCGCGCGACGCCTGATCGATCTGGTACGACAACACGCGTGTCACGCCAACGCCTGAGATTGCAGCATCGATGGCCGCCTCCGCCGTGTTGACGATGAGTCGCGAATGCACCGGCACCGACACGTCGACACCGTCGACTTTGAAGACCCAGGAATCCGGCGACATCAAGGCCGCGAACGTAACGCACTCATGCGCGCTGAGTGCGTGAGGAGATTCCGGCGTGCCGTGCGCCGCGAAGTACGCGGGACTTCCGCATACAACGCGGTGAATCGTACCCACACGGGTAGCAATCAGACTGCTGTCGGGTAACTCTCCGATGCGTACTGCGAGATCGACCTGGTCCTCCAGCAGATTGACGACCCGGTCGCCCAGCACCAGACGCACCGCGACCTCCGGGTAGGCCGCCAGAAACTCGGTTGTCACTGGCAGGACATGCAATCGACCAAAGACGATCGGGGCCGTGACGATGAGCTCGCCTCTGGGTGCGCTGTATTCACCGGATGCTGCCCGCTCCGCCTCGTTCACGTCTTCGAGGATGCGTTTGCACGCGACGACGTAGTCCCGTCCCGCATCCGTCAACGCGAGCTTTCGGGTCGACCGGCTCAGTAGCCGCGCTTTGACGTGCGTTTCCAGTTCGGAGACCTTGCGGCTGACGGTGGCCAGCGGCATTCCCAGCCGTCGCCCCGCGGCGGAGAGGCTTCCAGCCTCTACCGCGGTCAACAAAACGGTCATTGATTCGAAACGATCCATCTCTATTCTTCCAAATAATGGAATGATGCATCCAAATAATACCGTCTAGTTCCGTGTGATGGGAGCCTATATTGTTTCGATTCGCGGATCACTTCGGTCCCCCACTAAAACAAGGAATCGAGCCATGTCACGCATCACAACGCCCGCAACCATCGAAGCAGCGCCGACTGCATCTCAACCTCTGTTGCATGCAGTCAACAGGCAACTCGGCATCGCGCCGAACTTGTTTCGAATGGTCTCCAACAGCCCCGCTGCGCTCGAGGGCTATGTTGGCTTGTCAGGTGCGCTCGGAAAGGGCGTGCTCCCTGCGGCGACACGTGAACGGATTGCGCTGGCGGTCGCAGAAATCAACGGTTGCAGCTATTGTTTGTCGGCGCATACGTATCTGGGCAAGAATCTCGCGAAACTCGATGAGGCCGAGATGTTCGCCAACCGCAACGGCGGCTCCAATGACCCGAAGGCGGATGCGGCAGTCCGCTTTGCAGTCAAGGTGACGCGACTTCGCGGCCACGTGAGCGACGAGGACCTGCGGCTGGTCAAAGCTGCAGGCTACAGTGAGGCACAGGTCATCGAGATCGTGATGCATGTCGCACTCAACACCTGGACGAACTACGTCAACGAGGTCGCCAAGACCGACATCGACTTTCCAGTGGTGACGCTGCGCCAGGCTGCGTGAAGGTGGATGGCCGGCGGCGTATCGATGCCGCCGGCGATACATACTCGACAATCTGAGGAATCGATCATGAGCTACTCCAGCGATGTCGCATTCACCCCCACGGTCAAATCCGTGCAGACACGAAACGGCTCGCGGCGCGCCTATGCGCACATGGAGGAATCCGGTTCCTGGGAGACCCGTATCAACGCGGAGTTGAAGGAATTCATCGAGGCGCAGAGCAGTGTTTTTCTCGCTACCGCGAACGCCGAAGGGCAACCCTATATCCAACATCGCGGCGGGCCTGTCGGGTTTCTACACGTTCTGGATGACCAGACCATCGCCTTCGCCGACTTCGTAGGAAATCGGCAGTTCATCACTGTGGGCAACCTCGCCGAAAATCCGAAAGCGCATCTGTTCCTGATCGACTACGCGCATCAGCAGCGCATCAAGATCTGGGGTGAAGCGCGCGTGGTCGAGAACGATGCAGAGTTGACCGAACGGTTGATGCCGCAGGGCTATAAGGCCCGGGCGACCCAGGTGATCCTGTTCAAAGTTTCGGCCTGGGACGCGAATTGCCCCAAGCACATCCCGCAACGTTTCGAGGCCGCCGACGTGGCGACCGCGCTGGCGGAACGCGATCGGCGCATCGAAGCGCTGGAATCGCAGCTTAAACAGTTGCGCTCAAACACTCCGACACCGTGATACGGGGGCGCTCACCGTCTACCTTGGCGCATCCCCCATCCGAAACTCATGCGTCAGCTCGTCGAGTTTGGCTTTGAGGGCCGGGTCGACTTTGAATTCCGCAGCGGCAACACTAGCTTTCAATTGCTCGGGCTTGCTCGCACCGATGATCGCGGAGGTGATGGCGGGGTTGGCGAGCACCCACGCGACGGCAAGGGTGGTGAGTTCCGTGCCGGCTTCCTTCGCCAGTTTGCCGAGCGTGTCGAGCACAGCGAATTCGCGCTCGTGCCAATAGCGGTCCGTGTACATCTTCCCTGCCGTCCCAAGCGTGAAACGACTCCCCTCGGGCGGTGCGCCGGAACCCTTGTGCTTGCCGGTGAGCAGCCCGCCCGCAAGCGGGTTGTAAGGAATGACGGCAATACCTTCCTCTTCGCACAGCGGTAGCAGGTCGCGCTCGAACTGGCGAAACAGCAAGTTGTAGCGGGGTTGGGACGAGACGAATTTTGTGAGGCGAAGCGCTTCGCTCCTGCCGAGTGCGCGGGCCAACCGCCAGGCCGGGTAGTTCGAGCAGCCAGCGTAGCGCGCCTTGCCGCTGCGGACGATCGCATCGAAAGCCTCGAGCGTCTCGTCCATCGGCGTCACCGCATCCAGGAGATGCACTTGATAAAGATCGACGTAGTCGGTACCGAGTCGCTTGAGGGAGGCATCGATCGCAGAAAGCACGTGCTTGCGCGACGTCCCCTGCTGCCAAGGCGCGACGCCCATCTTTCCGCTGCACTTGGTCGCAAGAATGAAAGACTCGCGTTTTCCCTTCAACCATTTGCCGACGATCTCCTCGGTCCGACCAGTGATCTCGACTGTTCCGCCGAGCGGATAGACGTCTGCCGTATCCAGAAACGTGACGCCTGCCTCCGCCGCCGTATCTAGTATGCGATACGAAGTGGCCTCGTCGCACTGCAGACCAAAGGTCATGGTGCCCAGGCACAGTCGCGACACCTGTAGTCCAGTCCTGCCAAAACGAACGTGCTGCATCGATCCCTCCAGATTCCGATTGCGTGTTTGCTACAAAGTCATGGTATCAGCGCAGCACCCACCACACGATGAACGCCGCAATGGCCGGAACCCCGAATACAAGCGCAAACATGGGCGCTTCCTCCGAGATCGAATAGCCCGCCCGCACCACTCCGATATACATGTTGATGCCCGCTCCGACTAACCACAGCGGAAGAAAGACGAGTGCACCTGCTGCAATTCCCGAAGGGCCGTCAACGAGACGCCCGACGAGCGCGCACAGAACTAGCAGACCAAATCCAACTGCCAGGACGATGACCGTGTGCATCGCTACTTTGCCTGTCCGATGTCCAGGCGTTTGATCTTACCCGCGGGCGATATCCGAAATCTGAAGTAAGTGCGGAAGTCGCCCCACTGCTCCGAATGGAACTCGCCGATCACTTCGAGGCCGCCCTGTTCTACGCGCGCGATCGAGGTGAAGCGTTCGTGTCCCAGAGCGTCTCGCGTGAACTTCTCGAGGCTGCGAAGAGCGCCATCGTCGTAGAGTTGGGCGTCGGATTCAAACAAGGCCAACCACGCCTTGCGATCGCCCTTCTGCAACGCTTCGATGGCTGCTTTGACGATAGGGTCGGTAAGTGCGTCCGTGATCACTGGCTATTCGATGCTGGTGGATGAAAATTCCACCGTATCATCTATCGAGACAGCGCTCAACATCGCGCGCCGTAAGGGAAATCGATCCGGCTTCGGCCTCAGCGGCTGAGCGCCGCCGTTGCAGGTCGAGTCGCGGAAGTACGATCGCTAAGGTAGGAGGCGAGGTGGGCGCTCAAGTCGCGCGCATCGTCACCGACTCCATCGATGAGACTGGATTTCCGGCGTCGCAGAAATGGCATGCCCAGTAAGTACAAGCCGGGCGATTCCACGACACCGCCGTCGTGACGGATGTAGCCCTTGGGGTCCACCACCGGCACGTCGAGCCACGAGTAATCCGGACGGAATCCAGTTGCCCAGATGATGGTCTTGAATCCGCCACGCGCGAGATTGACCAGCAACGGTGGAGATTCTTCCACTTCGGTGGGTTCGAAGCGATGTGGCGCTGCTGCTTGGCTGGATATGCCGTTCGCCGAAGCCCATTCGTCTATCGTATCGAGAAGCCGATTCATTTTCAGGTCAGCCAGCGCGCACACGTTGCGAAGAGACCCGGAGTACTGCGCTTTGCCATCGTTGATGCCGGCGAGACGACCCACAAGCTTCACGCCGATGTGGATGAGCGAATTGAGATCGATCGTCCGGCGATCGGGATAGCCCGCGAGTTGGAGGGACGGTACATTACGAGCTCTGACGATATCGTCGACCTCGTCGTAGCGTTCGTCGAGCACTCCGGCGGCATCCATCCACCACTGAATGTCCTTGCCACGGTAGACGCGCGGCACCCGCACATGCTCGCCGACCGCCAGTGTCACAGATCGGCCAGAGCGCTGAACTTCATCAGCGATCTGGGTACCGGAAGCCGAAGCACCAACGACGAGCACACCACCTTGGTCGAGTTGCTCCGGGTTGCGATACTGCATTGATGTCAGCGTGGCAATCCCCGCTGGCACGGCGCTCGCCACCGCGGGCACCTGCGCGATATTGCACGCGCCGGTCGCGATCACGACCGTTTCACACTGCCAAGTCCCTTGGTTGGTGGCAACTTCGTAACCATCGCCGCTTCGACGCACCGAGGTCACGCTCGTGTGAGTACGTACCGGAGCGGACATGATCTTCGCGTACTGCTCGATGAACTCGATGGTCTCGGACATCGTACGGAAGGCGTCGGGATCGCTGCCCGCATAGCCGTAGCCAGGCAAACGGCTCTGCCAGTTTGGCGTAAGCAGCCGCAGAGAGTCCCACCGTTCGGTCCGCCACGAGTTGGCCAGCTCACCGCGCTCGAGGACCACGTGGTCGATCGAACGCTTGGCGAGCCACCAACTCATGGCCAGCCCTGCCTGGCCAGCCCCGATTACGACTGTTGTCGTGCGCACTTGGCTTATAACCGTCCCCGAACGCCGGCGCCGCCTTACTTGACTTCGACGGTGACGTTGGTCGGGTTAGTGATGATGTCGTAGACAGCGGAGCGTTTTTGCGACTGAGCCACGAGCGCTTTGATGTCGTCGGGCGACGCATCGGCATCGATCTTGTAGGTTACTTTGATGCCATCGAAACCGTTCCGCACATCGCTGTCGGCGCCCAGAATCCCACGAATGTCCATGCCTGCTTCCAGTGTCGCCGAGACCGAACGCAACTGGATTTCGCGCATCTGCGCAACCGCCGCGACACCGGCAGTGAGGCAGCTCGCCAGGCCCGCCAGAACGAGTTCGACCGGCGTGGCACCTCTGTCTTCCGACGCGAAGATCTCCGGATGATCGGCGTCGAAGCTGAACGAGGTCTTGTGCTTCTGCTCTGCGCCAAGTCCATAAAATCCTTCGACGGAAGTGCGGCTGTACGTGCCGTTCACCCATTTGACCGTCGCCCGCCATTTGAACTTGGCAGCCTCAGGCGTCTTGGTCAGTGCTTCGCGTGCGCCAAGCAACGCTTCGACATTCACGCCGTTGTTGACTGGTTTCTCGAGTGTAGTCGTGCCCATGGCATCCTCCTGATAACGTTGGTCAATGGAACCGGTAAGCATAGCAGTCCTGTGCTGGAATTGTTCAAATCGACCATATGACTTATCCGTCTTTGTATATTCCCGGCCCCTATCCACGCAGTCGTGATCCGTTCCGCCGCTGTCTACTCTATCGTTGCGCCGCGCTCCTCCAGTAGCGCGCGTAGCACCGAGCGATGGCAACGTGCCTCGTCCTCGCAATAACAGCCGACGGAGAAATTCGTCTGGTGAGATAGCGCAGCTAGCAGATCCAGAGTGCGAGCGTTTTCCAGTGTAGCCATCTCCGACCGATACTTTTTCTTGAACGCGCCCCACTCTTTGTCGGTGGTGGCCGTCTGTGCGCTCTTTACCGTTCCGACGCTGGGTGCAAGATTCGGCAGCCAGACGTCGTACCAGTTTTGCGCGGCGAACTCCGCTTTCGCCACACCACGTGGTGGGCGGCGGACGGTACCGATGCGAAGGCCTTCGCCGGGGATGCGCTCGCTACCGAGCCTGACAACGCGCGCGACCATCGCCGTCAGCGAGTCTTCTCGAACATGACTCTGAAGCTGTAGCCATGCTTCTCGAAATCGAGCGACTCGTAGAAGGCATGCGCCGCCTCGCGCTTCAGATTGCTCGACAATGCCATCTTGTAGCAACCGCTTTCGCGGCATTTCGCCAGCGCTGCTTCCATCATGCGCCGCCCGATACCTTTGCCCTGGTGCTCAGCCATGACAACCACATCCTCGACGACACCGGACGGTGTGCCGACGTGGGCCAGATTGTCCATGATCAGCAGGGCGAAGGTACCGACGATCTCGCCGTTGCATTCCGCGACGAACAAGCGATAGTTCGGATACTGCTTGAACCGGCGGTAGTGCTGCTTCGCCTGCTCCACGGTCAGCGTGTGGCCATCGTCCAACCCGGGTTGAGCGTATAAAGCCAGCACCTGCGGGAGGTCCTGCTCCAGCGCTTCTCGTATGACAACTTCACCTGTCACGGTTCGTTCGGCAGCGATTTCAGAAACTCGCCGACCTCCTCATTGAGAAATGCTGCGTCCTCCTCCTTCAGGCTGGTGGCGGATTGATGACCTTGCACTGAAGGAATCTCGATCAAGGTGGCGCCAGTGATCGCGTCGGCCGCTTCCTGTGCGCACTCGACCGGATTGAACACGTCGAACGGCGGCGCCAGTATCAAGGAGCGCGCTCGAATCGAGCCCAGCGCGGCGGCGGTGTTCCCGCCGAAACCCGGAGTGGTGCCGACATCGTGCTCCTGGTAGGCCCAACTCTGGTACAACCAATCGGTCGCGTCGAAGCCGTTGACTACGTTGTCCTTGGTGACTCGCTCGATCCATCCCAGCACGTCCAGCGGATTGACGAACATCTCTTCCAAAGCCCGCGGCGTACGGCCAGCAAGCACGCTCATGACCCCGGTCCATGCGCGCCATCCGCGTTCGGGATAAGCGGTGAACTCCTCGCCATTCCACGCCGGGTCTGCGGTGAGCGCGCGGCGCGCTGTCTCCACTACCGCGCATGCCCACGGTGCGGTGCGCGCCATCGGTGTCATGGCGACCAGGCACCGCACGAAATCCGGATGACTGACACCCCACTGCAATGCCTGCATGCCGCCCATGGACGCTCCAACCACAGCGTGAACGCCGGCCAGGCCGAATTCGCGTTCCAGCAGTCGGTGCTGCGAGGAGACCATATCGCGGATCCCAAAACGCGGGAAGCGCACGCCCGGCTGCGCTGTACTGCTGCTGGGCGAAGTCGTGAGCCCGTTTCCGATCGGGTCCACACATACGATGAAGTACCGATCCGGGTCCAGCGCCTTGCCCGGCCCGATGAGGAAGTCGAGCCGATGATGGTTGCCGCTCAGAGAAACCGCAACCAGCACGGTATTGTCCTTGCTGGCATTGAGTTGCCCGTGGGTAACGTAGGACAGCTCGAAATTCCGGATCGTCTCGCCGCTCTCCAGCACCAGATCGCCGAGGGCGGCGCGGTGGTGGGGGCTGTCGATCTGGCCGCGCTTCAGCGGCGGATGTTTGGTTGCGGGATTTACCACTGGCGCTACAACCTTTCGACGCAAAGGCGCAAAGACGCGAAGGAAATCAGAATAATCCTAGCCGACTTTGCGGTCACGGCGCCTCCCTCGAGATTTCTCGGCTCCTGCTATCGGTGTCTGGCACCGCTGGCCAAATATATCCTTTCTATACTCCCTTTGCGCCTTTGCACCTTTGCGCCTTCGCGTCGAAGGTTCACTCCGGAAAAACCACGACCTCGCGAATCGTTTTCCCGCTGCGGATCGCATCGAAGCCGCTGTTGATCTCGTCCAGGCCGATGCGGCGCGTGATGAGTTCGTCGAGCTTGAGTTTGCCCTCGAGATATTGCCGGGCGAGCCAGGGAAAGTCACGCCGCGGGCGTCCGCCGCCATAGCTGGAACGCACGATGCGTTTCTCGCCCATCAGCGAGCCCCAGCGAAAAGACACATCCTGGTTGACGTTGACCTTCCCCAGTAACACCACTTGCCCGCCGGGACGCACCGCTTCCATCGCGAGTCGGAACGCCTTTTCGTTGCCAGCGGCCTCGAACACGTAGTCGGGTCCGCGCCCAGCGGTCAGGCTGCGGAGCTGTTCGAGGCATCCATCGGACGAAGCATCCACCCGCGCGTGCGCGCCAAAGATTTTCGCACGGTCGAGCTTGGCATCGCCTACGTCGACGGCGATGATGAGTCCGGCTCCCGCGAGCGTCGCGCCTTGAATCACATTGAGTCCCACCGCACCACAGCCGATGACAACGACACTGGCGCCTGGCGTGACCGGCGCCTTCCGTGTGGCCGACCCCACTCCGGTCATGACGCCGCAACCGATCAGGCAGGCGCGATCGAATGGAATCCCCTTTGGCACAGCAATAGCGCCGGACTCGGGCACGATGCAATACTCCGCGTGCGACGACACGACCGAGAAGTGGTGCACCCGGCTGCCCTCACGCGAGAGCCGCGAACGCCCGTCTAGCAGCAGTCCCTTGGGCTGATTGCGGGAGAAGGGTTCGCACAGAATGGGCAAATCCTGCTCGCAGTAGAAGCATTGCCCGCAATGCGGATTCCACGAGCACACGACGTGATCACCGGGTTTCACGAAAGTTACATCCGCGCCTACTGCCTCCACCACCCCGGCTCCCTCGTGGCCCAGTACGATGGGAAATGGATAGGCGAGCGATCCATCGATCACTTCCAGATCGGTGTGGCACAGTCCACTCGCACGAACACGCACCAGCACATCGGTGGGCTGCAACTCGCCGATCTCGATGGTTTCGACGGTCAGCGGGCCGCCGACCTCGTGCAGCAGAGCTGCGCGAAATTTCATACCACAGATCCTTCCGACTCTTTGATTTCCGACACCCGCTGCAGCGACTCGACCATTCGAAGTGCTGCGCGCGGATCCGCGTGAAACAGCGTGATCAGATCCAGAATCTTCGGGTGATAGCGCAGACCGAGCAGGTGCTGCGCGAACGCGCCCGCGGCGATTTCGGGCAGACTCGCCAACCCGGTTGTCCAGTGCACCGGGCCGAGACGCAACAGCGGTACGCGATGCCGAGCGACGAGCCGGTCGGTATCGCGCAGGCAATCCAGGTGATGATAGAGCTCATGCGCCAGGAACACAGGCGCGACGTCCGCCAATCCCATCGCACGATGCAATTCGAAATCGGCCAGGCACCGATTCAATGCGCGGATGGCGGGAAGAAACAATCGAATCTGCGGCGGTCGTTCGGTATATTCAGCATAAATCACGGTCGTGCCGTAGTCGTGGGCCTCGCTGACCTCGACTACGCGCACTGCGTTACGCTCGGCGATGACGACGGGCGCGACTCCGCACGTTAATCTGATTACCGAGGCCAACCGGCGACCATCTTCCAGCGCCGCTGCGACCAATGGCTGAGTACCGCCAACGTCGATTCGAGCGAACTGCGGATCGTCTCGGAGCAACAGCATCCCGATAGCCTCGGGCGTTGCGGCCGGAAGCGCCGCAGTCACGACAGCGAGCAGGCTCTCCACTCCGAGCGAATCTCCCGGAATCATATTCCTCGCGCGCCCTGTACGCTGATGATGGCGACCGGAGTGTCACCCGGCACGCCTTCCAATTCACTGCGACCAATCGCGAGGGCCTGATCGATGGCCGTAATGCCGCTCAAGTCGACCACCCGCCGCCCCGAGATCACGAACATATCCGGCACGATCACGCTATCGCCGTTGTAGATGGTCACCTCTTCCCACACCCGGCGCAGCTGGTGCAGGCCAGTCGCCGCCGTCGCGCTCACGACCATACCATCACTGCGCTGCACGCGAATCACCCCTTCGCGATCCACCGCACGCACCGGCATGCGGCGGCTCTTGAAGAAGCGCCACTTGCGCTCCTCCACCTGACCCTGAAACACGCGGATCTGATCCGTCGCCGCGGCCAGGCGCACGACATCGGTGGATACGCCCATGGAGGTCGCAGCGATGCCCCGAGCTTCCTCCTCGCTCACCTCTTTCAGCAGGTCCTGCGCACGCATCTCCGAGGCACCCATCGCGGTCGCGCGAACCCGCTGCATCTGCGGGTCCACTTCGATGGTGACCTCCACATTCTCCGGCGCGGCCCCCAGACGCACGACCGCATCGAACGCTTCACGCTTGATGCGCTGGAGGTCCTCAGGCGTCGGATTGGGAATCACGCGCTCGATGGTCTCGCGCACCATGGCGAGTGCCACGCCGATGGAAGAGATGACCTCTGCGTCCTGCGAGATCTTGAATTGCAGGCCCATGCGTTGTGCGACGAAAGGAATGAGAGCCGCCGCACCTCCGCCCTCACCCACCAGTACCGACTGGTCCCGGTCGAGATGATATTCGCGGATGAGGTCCTCCACCACCGGAACGAGTTTGTCGGTGGCTTTGGTAAGGATCTGACGCGCCGCGTCCTCCACCGAAACGCCAAGGCGATCAGCCAGTGGCGCCATGGCCCGACGCGCCGACTCCGCGTTCCCGCAGGCATGCCAACCAGGTCTTGCGTATCCCAACACGTTGGCGGCACAAGTATCGGTGATCGCGTAGCGTTCGCCGGTCGCGCAGCGCACCGCGACGTAGTCATCCGGGTCGCCGTCCTTGGGTCGGAAGGATTCGAGTACCGGTTCGACGATCTGGTCCGGCGTGGCAAACGTCGCGTAGTGCAGGCCGGCGATGTGCGCGCTGCGCGGACCGACGTCGACCAATTCCTTGCCCGCAACGCGCGGCATGCTGCCGCCGGCAATGCCGATCACCCGCACATCCAGCGAATTGACGTAGGTATCGTGCCCGCCGACCTTGGCGTGCTTGATCGTGGGACGCCCGTTGCGGATGACGCCGATGTTGGTGCTGGTACCGCCCACCTCGAAGTAGATGCCATCGGAAACCTTGAGATGCATGAGCGCACCCGCGACACTCGCCGCCGGCCCGGAGAGCATGGTCACCGCGGGTCGTCGGCGCATCTCCTGAATGTCCATCACGCCACCATCGCCGCGCATGATCATGAGCGGGGCCGATATGCCAGCCTCGCGCACCGCGGCCTCGGTCATATTCGCAGTCGCGATCATTTTGGGCAGGATGCTGGCGTTAATGACCGCAGTGCGCGTGCGGGTGGTGAGGCCATAAAGCTTGGTGATCTCGTGCCCACCGGTGGCCGGCAGACCTTCCACCATTGCGACTTGCATCACCAGTTCCTCGCCGGTCTGGTCATCCACGCCGAATGCGCTGCTCGCCACAACGACTTGCGCGCCCTGCCCGCGCAGAGCGCGGATCGCATCGGTCACGGTTTGTTCATTCAGCACGTCGTTGGTGACGAACTGATGTAGCGGACGCAGCCATCGTCCCGGCGCCAGCTCGATCTCTTTGATGTTGCTTTGCCCGCGTGCGAGCAGCGCCTCCATCTTGCCTGCCATGCCGATGACTCCGACCGGCGCCACATCGCCTTCGAGCAGCGCGTTGGTCGCCTGGGTGGTGCTGTGAGCCAGAAATACGACGCTCGCGGGGTCCACCGTCGAGCGCTCCAGCACATTGCGAAACACTTCCACGACGCCCTGCGCTACGCCACGAGCATGACTGTGGGTAGTGAGCACGGAATAGCGATCGACGACCTCTAGCGTGGTGTTGTCGATCAGGACCGCCTTAGTGAAGGTACCGCCGACGTCGATGCCGATGCGATAGCTACGGCGGCTTTCCATCTACGGCCCTAGCCTCGCCCCAGCATGTAATAGCCGACGGCCGATACGATGACCACCATGAGGCAGCCAAACGGAAACGCAGTTTTGAGGAACTGCCCGTGCGACACTTTGGTGTAGCCGATGGTCCACAGCGTCCAGGAGTTGGTCGGATCAACGCTGCCTTGCATGACCGTGGGGGCAAGCCATAACGCATACAAATAGGGCACGGGAATCTCATTGTTGGAAAGCAGGATCGACAGCACCGCTGCACCAGTGCCGATTACGACCAGTGGCCCGCGATAGATGCTGCCGATTCCACCGAGCACTGCAAAGAACACCGCGGTCTGCAACGTCGTGTGCGGAAGGATCGGTCCGAAGATCGGCTTCAGTGCGGCCGCCACCTGCGGCGTCTGACCTGCCGCGATGATCATGCCGCAGATGATCCACAACGCCGCAATGGTGGCGATGTCGGGAAATGCGTCGTAGAAAGTCTTGTTGAAGAGGTTGAGATTGCCTTGCAGCGAGCGCTCCCTGCAGGTCAATAGGATCGCCAGAACGATGCTGACCAGGAACGTGGGGATGATGGCCCAGTTGAAGACCATAATCATCAATACCGGTACCAGCGGCACCAGATAGGTGTAGTACGGCGTGCGTTTGCGTGCCAGCGTGGCCGGCGTCCCCACGTCCACCGATGCGGCATGGCGCACACCCAGGCGACGCAGATTGACATAGATCATCAGCCACGCGCACAGCACATAGACCGCCATGCCAATCGCCCACAGAGTCAACCATGGCGCTTCGTACTGGATACCGGGGAACAGCGGCTTGAAAGTGCCGAACAGGGCAGGATTTATGAACATCCCGGCACCCACGCCCATGGTGAACGCAGGGGCGGCAACGCGCGCGGGGATGCCCTGGCTCATCATGATCGGCAGCGCAACCACACCGATGGCAATGGCTGCACCCACACCGTACATGCCCATGAACAGCAACGCGGTAACCAGATTGATCACGATGGCCGTGACCAGGGGACGATCCCCGGCAAGCTCGGCAGCCGAGCGGATCACGCTCTCTGCTATACCGGTTTGAATCAGTACCTGAGCGAACCAGGCCCCGAAGACGATGATGATGACGGAGCTCGCATACTGCACGCCACCACCCTGCAGGATCTTGGCCTGGATGTCGTTCACGCCTATCCCAGCCAGCGCCGCCCAGACGATAGCGAGCAGCAACAGCATGATCACCGGACTCTGGCCGCGAACGATCAGGACCACGACGACCAGGAACGCAACCAGCAGGGCTATGCCCGTCGCGAGTTCCATGCTCTCCTCCCTTCTTGTTGTTTTTTGTTTCTCGCCGGAGTTTGGTCCGCGCAGCGCCCCTACTTCGGCTTGATCTTGTCCGTCCCGCGGTAGAGCACTTGATCGGCAGCTTCAGTAATCTGCTTGTGCAGAGCAACTGCTTCCGGATCGAGATCGGCTTTCGGACGCGGTTCCGCATCGAAATAGTGGAAGTCGTCGACTCCGCGCACGAGCGTGGCCGAATCACGCTCACCCACTACCTGCCTTACATCGGTCGGCAGATACCGAATCGCGTAACCGATCCGCCGATAGTCGGCCGGGTTGGGTTCTGATCCGTGGACGATGCGAACATGATGCAGCGAGAACTCTCCTGGCTGCAGTTCGATGTCGACTGCGCTGTTTGCATCCACCTGAACGGCGACCTCCTGGCCGCGAGTCAGCAAGTTGTTCTCGGCGAAGGTGTCCTTGTGTGGAAGCTGGTCCTTGAGGTGACTTCCGGGGATGACCCTCATGCAGCCGTTGGCGACCTCGCTCACAGAAAATGCGACCCAGGCGGTGACGATATCCGGCCGACTCAAACCCCAATAAGTGGAGTCCTGGTGCCAGGACACGTAACTCGGATCACGCTTCTCCTTGATGAAGAAGCTGCTGCTCCAGCAGAGCAGGTTGGGTCCCAGGACGTCCTCGACCGCATCGAGAATCGCAGGATGCCGAACCAGTTCGGCGGCCCAGGTAAAAATCAAGTGCGGCTTGTTGCGCAGCGGGCCTCGCAGTGGGCCACCCACACTCGCTTCGGCGGATTCGAGCTTGTTGCGATAGGCGAATGCCTCTTCTGCGCTGAGCGCCCGGCTCGGGAAGTGATAACCGTTGCGGCGATAAGCGTCCAGCTGCGCGGGAGTCAGTACCTTGGTCTTGGATGGAGTAACTGTTGCGGTCTGTGTCATGGTCATCACTCAGCTAGCGAGGCGGTCCCGGTTCGCGTCGTTGGAGCCGGTTCGTCCGAAGAAAAAATAACCCGTGGTGGTTAGCGAGACATCCCAGGGCTGGATGCAAAATTTGCGGGGCGAAGAGCCTTGCTCTTCACCCCGCAGTGTACTGCTTCGTCACCCGCTCGTCAGGGCAGCTGATACCCCTTCTTGCCTACGCGGATCTTGTACAGGCTCTTGCCCGAAGTCAGATACAACAGGTTCGAGTCGTCGCCACGGCCAAATCCCACGTTGGTAGGCAGTTCCTTACCGGTGGAGATATAGGCCAGTTCCTTGCCCTGCGGAGTCAATACCTGGATGCCCGGACGCCACTCGCAACGCGACGCAAGCCAGATATTGCCGTCGGTGTCGGCGACCATGCCATCCGGTCCGCTGCAGGGTTTTTCCTGCCTCGTGTAATCGATCAACACCCGACGGTTGCTGGCCTTACCGTCCGGAGACAGATCGTAAGCTTGCAACTGATGCGCACCTTGCAGAGTCTTCTCGCCCTCCTGGAGGTTCTGGAACTCGAACCATCCGTTGTCGTTACCGATCACGTACAGAGTCTTCTGATCGGGCGACACGAGCACGCCATTGCACTTGCCGCAATCGGTGACCGCGCGGTGAACCGAACCATCAGGGTCCAGACGATAGACCGCGTAGCCATCCTGCTCGATAGGCTCATGTCCCAGGTAGCGCGGATCGCTGAAGTAGATGCGGCCTTTTTGGTCGATGCTGATATCGTTCAGCGCGTTGTAGGGCCGGCCATTGAACAAGCCGGACAAGATGTAGCTCTTACCCGTCTTCATGTCCGTCTTCAACAGCATGCGGCCACCATAGTCGGCGCCCAACGCTGCGATCATGTTGCCGTCGCGATCGAACTTGATGCCGTTGGACATCCCGCTCGGGCTGCGAAAGATAGAGGTCTCGCCCGTCTTGGGATTGTATTTCCAGATGTTGCCGGCCTGCAGCCATTTGCCGCTGGGGTCCTTGCAAAACTTGGTGAAGGTAATGTCGCTGAAATAAATCATTCCGTCGTGCCCAGCCGCGACGCCTTCGGTCAGCATGCAGCCGCCATCGAAGATGCGCTCGAGCTTGGCGCCAGCAGGAACGTAGGCCGGATCACCGACAGGCGCCGGGAACCCGGGATCGTCCGCGAAGGCGTTGGCAGCGAATCCCACGGCCAGACCGAGGGCCACCGCAATGCGCTTGAAGCTAGTTGAACTGTTCATCTCTCCTCCTGTTATTACCTGCTGTTACAACTTGTGTGTGCCTTGTTACGACTTGTAGCATGCGACTTCGATTTCAGAATTTACAAGTAAAATCGCGTTTCAACTATAAAAATCCAATATGGGCTTGTCAACACATAAGAAGTCATCGACGGTGCGGTCGCGATACTCCGCTCCCGCTCTCGAAAAAGGGCTCGACGTGCTGGAAACGCTTGCTGCGGAGCCGCACAGGATGACGCTTCAGGAGATCGCGAAGCGGCTCGATCGCACACCCACCGAACTGTTCCGCATGCTGGACGTTCTGGTGCAGCGCGGCTACCTCGCACGAGAATCGGACTCTAGCTATGTTCTTACTCTGAGGCTGTTCGAGTTGGGGCAACGTCATCCGCTGGTCGATCGACTCCTCGACGCCGCCATGCCGCACATGTCGGAGCTGGCGCGGCAAACCGGACAATCCAATCACTTATGCGTCCACCACGATGCGCGGCTCGTGGTGCTTGCGCGTGCCGAGCCACCTGAACCGATGAGCTGTCTGGTGCGTCAGGGTGCGCATTTCCCGTTTCTCGATGACCGCGCTTCCGCTCGTGTGATCACCGCATTTCAGAACGGCGCCAGGGCGGAACAGTTTCAGGCGGAACTAGCAGGTGGCAAGATCTCGGCGGCACGCCGCCACCAATTGACCAAGCGCCTGACGGCGATTCGCACGAGGGGATACGAGCAAGGTCCGAGCGACACGCTCAGCGGTGTGGTCGACATCTGTTTTCCGATATTCGACCAATTCGGGGTGGTGGCCAGCTTGAATGTCGTCTATCTCAAGCAACGCGATGCCCGCGTCACGCCGGTGGCTGCTCGCAAGTTACTGCAGCAGACGACCACCGCAATCTCACGCGTGCTCGGCTGGCGAGGGTCAACTGTTGATGAGAAGTGAGACGCGTGTCGTTGCGGCGCCCCGAAGCCACAGAGGCCTTAGGCAACGGCGCGCTGCGCGCTTGGATGCTGTTCGGAATCGAGTTTCTTCCACAGCGCTCGGATCATGTCCTTCATCATGCACGCCTCCTGGAATCGATCGGACAGCTCGTATCCGTCCGGCCCCGTCATGGCGTATTCCTTCGGACCCAGCTCACACAGAAATGTGAGCGTGGCATCCTGCGGTGCGCGTGCGCGCCACCTGCGGAAACCATACTCCCACCAGCCCATGAAGAGGTCCACCCACTCCTTGTGGTGAGGGAAGCTGATCTGCACCTGCACTTGCTCGCGACTCGCCACACGCCCGTGATACCCCCAGGCATTGTCCAGTATGCGATGCATCAACGCGTGGTTCTCTTCCGAGATCGGCCAAGCGAACTCGCGCCCGACCACGTAATGCGAGATATCCGCCGTAAGTCGCAAGTCTGGAAAACAGTCCAGAAGATGTAGCGTGAAGAACAGATCTGTGGTCATGCGATCGCGGTGCGTCTCGATGTGTACCGGGACCCGTGCGTCGTGCGCCAAACGGCGCCAGCCTTCGATATAAGGAATGCAGTCTTCGACGCGGTAGGGTCTGACATCGGGTTGCAGATTGATGTGGTCCGCGCCCAACTCCTTGACGTGCTCGATGATAGGTTTGAGGTCATCCACAGTCTTGGGATAACACTGCGCTTGCCAGGTCATTGCGTGAGCGCGCAGGAACGAAGTGACTTCCTTCGCGTACTTGTAATCGAAAAAGCGTACTCCAGCACCGTCGAAGCCGGCGCCGCGAATCATCTCCAGCTTCTCCGGCAGCGTCCACTCCAGTCCATCCGGCCGGCGACGCTCCATAGCCCACAGGGATTGATAGACGAGTAGCTTTTGCATTTTCTTCTCCTGCTAGATCTTCGACGCAAAGGCGCGAAGGCGCAAAGGAATCAAGAGAGAGGAAATTCCACGCTTACGGAAGCGCCAGACTTGGCAGCGGAGGCTAGTCGCACCGCGATTTATATATCTTTCCTTTGCGTCTTCGCGTCTTTGCGTCGAAGGTGTACGTCCTCGTCGAAGGTGTACAGGATCTACGCAGCCTTGATATCGAAGTACCGCGCGCGTGTCGCCGTCTGATTCTCGTAGATCGAGCCCTGATTGAGCGCCGGCGGGTAAGGCATCCGCACCGGCATCACCTTGAAGCGCGGCTCGATCGTCGATGTGCCGGCGATCATGCGGCTATCGAACTCCTGGAGGTTGGTGAAGTTCAAGAAGGGCCAGGCGTCCGCCGCGGCGCATTCATACAGCAGCAGGTTGCGCGAACGCTCCGAGGTGTTCTGCGCGGAGCCGTGCACGAGTCTCACGTGGTGAAAGGAACAAGACCCTGCCGGACCGGTTACGGATACCGCCTTGGAGAAATCCAAGCCACAGGTGGCCGGGTCCATGGCTCCGCAGAAGCGTCCTTCCGCGTGGTGATCCCAAACTTTGTCTACCAGGTGAGTGCCAGGCATCACCATCAGAGGTCCGTTCTCGAGCAGCATATCGTCGAGCACGCAACCGATGGCGAGTATGTCGTCGTTACTGTGCGGATAGAAGGTTCAGTCCTGATGCCACTCCACGGGCGACCCGTAATGCAGCGCCTTCATGTTCAGCTTGGAGCCATGCAGGCGGACGTTCTCACCCAGGAGCCTCTTCAGGATGCTCACCATGCGTTCGCTCTTGACCACCTGGTCGAACACGGGATGCACCAGGTTTGGCTTCTTGATGCGACGAACGCGCGGATTGTCCGGCGTATGCGTGGGCTCGAGATCGTACACGTCATCGTGGGTGGTCTTGCCCCGGGCACCCTCGACCAGCTCGGCGATGACGCGTTTGATTTGAGCCAACGTATCGCGATCGATTACGTTTTCTACCATCAGGTAGCCGTTCTTTCTATAAAACTCGACTTGCTTGTCCGAAATCATCCTCATCTCCAGGGTGTGGGGCGAGCGTATGGCGTACGCCTGTTTGTCAAATCACCGCTGACGCGCCACTTCGGTTGCATATTATGGACCCGATCGTTCCATAAGCTCCCGCCGTTTCGATAACGTAAAGGGCTCTCTCCCAAGTGTCAACGAGGTCTTGCCGGTACCTCGCACCGCAACCTGTTGAGTAAATTGACAACGACGACGCCTTTGTGGTGTGATGTTTTTGTCGCGAAGTAGGAGGATGGTTCATCGATGCCGTCTTTCTCCTGCGGCATTCGCAGCAAAAGGCAATCATAAACATAATCGGGAAGGAGAATTTTGATGAAAGTAAGCATGATCGCAGCAGCGATCGCGGCTCTCTGCATGGCGGGGGGGACGGCGATGGCTCAAACCATGAAAGGACCGATCAACGACAAGCCGCTGACGGAAAATTGGGCTCCCAGCCAGTGGGGAGCGGATGACAAAGCGGGCGGGGCGAACCATACCAAGAACCCCGCCAACATCAAGCGTGCGCTCGCTACGGTCAAGCAGTTCAAGTCCGTGACCATCGGCAAGATGTACCAGAAGGAAATTCCCGCGTTTGGCCCTCGCGTCTGGAATCTGGTGATTCCGGGCACGCCGACCGGCGGTCCATTCGGCAAGAATGCGCTCATCTACCACGATGAGTTCATCACTACTGAAATCGGTCAGATCGGCACGCAGTTCGACGGCCCCGGCCACATCGGGGTGAACACATCCAAAGGTCTGTTCATGTACAACGGCCGGATGGCATTCGACTCCTACGAGCGCGGTGCCGGAGGTCGCGTGCTGGGGATGGGTCCGCTGGGCGTAGAGAACGTGGCGGAGTTCGGGTTCGTGTGCCGAATGATCATCCTAGATGCGGCAGCCTATAAGGGCGTGGAGCGTCTGCCTATTCCTAAGAAACTGGGGGATGTCGGTGTGATCACCGAGGCCGATGTGAAAGGTATCCTGAAGAAGCAAGGCACAGCCGAGCCGCAGGCGGGTGACTGCGTGTTCCTGCACACCGGTCACGGCAATAGCTGGGGCAATGGGGTGTACGCGAAGATGACCACCGAGCAGCGCGCTGCAGCCCGGGCGGAAGCGGCATCGGGTGAGCCTGGCTTTGGTATTAGCGCCTGCAAATACCTGATCTCGCGCAACATTGCTTTGATGGGTGGCGACACGTCCGCCAATGACGCTCAGCCCTTCGGAGAGGAAGACGGCTACGCCGTGCCTTGCCATACCGAAGTGCAGACCCGGCATGGGATCTGGAACATCGAAAACCTGGATCTGGAAGCGCTGGTCAGCCAGAAGGTCTACGAAGGGGCGTTCGTCTGGGCGCCGCTGCGTATCGTTGGTGGAACGGGCTCGCCTGCCAACCCGGTCGTTCTCTACTAAGAAGAAACTCTAGTCAATACCGCTCTACAAAGGGCAGCAGCGAAAGCTGCTGCCCTTTTTTATTTCGCTCGTGGCTCGTGATTCGTGCTTCGTCACTTGTCACTTGTCACTCGTCACGTCTTCTCAGTCAAACACCGCCTCCACTTCCCCCAAGCCATCGATCAGCATCGAAACGTGATCCCCACGGTTCACCCATTTCGTCTCGACTACGCTGCCGGTAAAGACGAATTCGCCGGCACGTAAGCCTTTTCCGCGGCGGGCCACGCTATTGGCCAGCCACGCGAGCGCTTCGAAGGGATGTCCCATGACATCCTGGCTGCGGCCACGTCCGACTTCTACACCGTTGATCCGCGTCACACCTGTAAGGGCGGTCAGATCCAGCCTTCGCCAGTCTTCAAGCGGTTGGCCGAGCACACAACCCGCATCGAAGAAATCGTCGGCAATGAGAGTGGGTGTATCTAGAGATTTGTAGTCGACGTAGCGGTCGTCCACGATCTCCATCCCCGCCATGCACGCGCCCACCGCCCGCGCCACCGCCTCGCGATCGAAGGGCGCGCTGTCCGCAGGTAAATCGCGAGCGAGTCGTACCACGATCTCGCACTCCACACCGACGTGCAGAAAATCGGTATAACGCAATCGAGCAGGCGACTGCCATACGGTGGACGCGAACACGCCTCCAGCGCAAGGGTTGGGTATGCGCAGAAACGCTTGCATGACGGCAGTGGTGCATCCAATCTTGTGACCGGTAACCACGCCTAAGCCCGCGGCGGTAAGCATCTCATGCAGCGTTGCTTGGACTTGGTAGGCCGCTTTCTCATCAACCGGTCGCAGCCCCTCTTCGAGGGCCGGCAGCGGAACTCGATTCAGCCGGTGGTCGGCGATGGCTCGCGCAGTTCGCTGTGTCGCGCTCGTCATACTGCTTGCTCCTCGTTTAAACGGCGAGCCAGATCGTACCAACGAACACCAGCAACAGCATTGTCACGGTGCCGCCGATGATCATCTGCTGTCGCAGATCGCCGGGGGGAACGGTCAGCAGCCTGTCTGCCAATAGCAGCCCCCAGATCATTCCCACCAATCCGACGGCCCCCAAGGGAAACGCCCACCAGCCGAGCCGCTTGCCGACGAAAAATATCAATAGGTAGAAAGTGCCAAAGAACGCCGCCCAGATGGCCATGCGCACAATGGCCCGCGCCGCCGCACTTCCCTCTCGATATCCGGCTTCCCGAGCCACGCGTCGCGCTTCGCGAAACAATGCGCGAACTCCGATATAGATGAAGTAGAGCAAAGCCAGCAGGAATAGCGCTGACACGGCAATGAGACCATACCGAACGACAATGTTATCGAACAAGTTTCGTGTTCCTAAGGTACTGACCGATAGACCTCGCCGACCCCGCTCGCGCGGGTCCCGATGAGTTTGCCATTGTACTGGAGCGAGACCCCTTCGCGGCGGCGCAGCAAATACCGCCCGGCCCCAATTTGCTTGAGCCCACCGGGGTTTGCTTGACACTGTAGAGCGCTCTTCAAGATAATCGACCGGCTGTCGGTGCGGCCCAGGTTTCCGGGAAGCAACCAAGAACATCCACATAAACCAATAAAAATTCGCTGACGGAGGAGTCAACATGGCGCAATCCCCATCCGTGCCCCGGCCGCTCGCGCGCTTCAAGCGTGCGATCGCGCCAACCCTGGCAATCGCCGCACTCGCCTTTTGTGGGACGGCTGGTGCACAAAGCGCGGCACAGCGCGCGGTCGATGCCGCAAAGCCGATATGCAGCGGCAAGACCATCACCATTGTTTGGGAAGCAGGCTTGCAGTCGCTGGATCCCAAGAACTTCTCCGGCCCGAAATGGGAACAACTCACCGGCTGCAAGGTGAATGTGATCGAAGTACCAACGGCCGAGATGTTCACCAAGATCATGCAGGAATACCGTGCGGGCACAGGCGCCTATGACGCTCTGAACGTCATTCCCGCCTGGATGCCCGATCTGGTACAAGCCGGGGCGCTGCAACAGCTGGACAGCTACGTCGACAAGTACAAGTTCCGCGACGAATTGCAGAAGATTGCGCCGATCTATCGCGACAACCAGATGACCGTGAACGGCAAGATCTACGGCTTCCCGGACGACGGCGACGTGTTCCTCATGTACTACCGAAAGGACATCTTCGCCCGTGCCGACCTGCAAAAGGCGTTCAAGGCGAAATACGGGTACGACCTAGCCCCGCCCAAGACCTGGAAGCAGTTCGATGAAATCGGCAGCTTCCTGACAGGTGCACTCAAGAGCGAAGGTATATACGGCGCGTCCTTCTTCCGTGAACCGCCCTACACCATGTTCATGTTTGAGGAGCGTTTCCGTGTCGAAGGCGGCAAGTTCTTCGATGCCAGTACCATGAAGGCCACGATCAACAGCCCGATCGGAGTCAAAGTCCTGACAGAGATGCGCAACGAAAACCGCTTCATGCCACCGGGCGTGGAGAAGTTCGGATTCGTGGAGAACCTGGCGGTGTTTCTCAAAGGTGAGAGCGCCATGACCATCTCCTGGCCTCCCTATGGACGTTTTGCCGCCGGCTACCTCGCCGGCGAGAAGGCTCTCGACTGGGTTCCGAAGTCGCAGGTCGCGGGCAAGGTCGGCTACGCGCTGCCGCCTGGCGGACATCCGGAACTCGCTGCCGGCTTCGCCCTCTCGGTGGCCTCCACCAGCAAGCAGAAGGAGCAGGCATACCTGTTCATCCAATGGCTGAACAGCGAAGAGATCAGCAATCAACGTGTACAGCTTCCTTACACGTTACGCGATCCCTTCCGCGATTCTCACTTTACCAACAAGGAATACTTGGGTCGTTGGCCGGACGCGAAGTACTACCTTGCGGCGCTGCAAGACGCGTCCAAGACCGGCTTGCTGGATCTCTCGCTGATCCAGACCGACAAGTACGAAGAGGCGATCCGTCAGGGCATCAGCCGCCTGTGGGCCGGCGAGGACCCGAAGAAAATCCTCGATGACGTCGCCAAACAATGGGACGAAATCACCCAGCAGGTAGGCGTAGACAAGCAAAAAGCCGTATACAACGCCTGGGCTGCGAAGTCCGGGGCATATCCGAAATAGCCGTCGGGCGAGCGGTCCAGACTTAGGATCGCTGACCGAAGCAGGCGGGAGCGCTAACGCTGGCAGGCGCTCCCGTTTTTTTGGGCGCCATTACAAACACGACATCGAGCGGTCCCAATGCGTCCAACCTCGCCAACGCGTCATGGCGATGCAGTTTCCCCGCCGGCTGGCATCCCGCGCGCCAGCCTTGCCGATCGGAATTTCAAGCATCTGCTGGTCGCCCCATCGATCTTCGTCCTGCTGCTGCTGGGGATCTTTCCGCTCGTCTATCTGGTCGTGGTGAGCTTCCAGGGAATCACCATGATGGAGACCGACACGGGCTTCATCGGCGCCCGGAATTTCGTTCATTTGCTCCACGATCAGCGGTTGTGGGACGCGCTCGTCCACACTCTAATTTTCATCGCCATCGCTCTGCCCGTGGAGCTGATTTTGGGACTGGCCATGGCCCAGCTGTTTCTGGACAAATTGCCTGGCCGTCAGGTATTCATCGCGCTATTGGTGCTGCCGGTGGTCGTCTCGCCCATCGTCTCCGGTGCCACCTGGTCGTTGATGTTCGACGTGCGCTACGGCCCGATCACTCAGATCCTGACTTGGATTTCGGGCAGGGATGTCGCGCTCCTTTGGACCATTAACCCGATACTAGTTTACCCATCCATCATCATTGCCGAAGTGTGGCAATGGACGCCTTTCATGTTCCTGCTCCTGCTCGCCGCGCTGGCCAACGTCGACAAATCCCAGCTGGAAGCAGCGTCCATAGATGGCGCCGGCCACTGGCGTATCTTCTTCAAGATTGTCCTGCCGGCCATCTGGCCAGTCATGGCGATTGCAATCCTGATCCGCGGGCTGGATCTGTTCCGGCTGTTCGATATCGTGTGGGCTCTGACCCGAGGCGGCCCCGGCACAATGACAGAGACTATTTCGATCTTCACTTACGTCAAAGGGTTTCAACAGTTCGAGACGAGCTATACGGCAGCGGTCGCTCTGCTGATCATCGTCCTCCTCTCGATCGTTGTGTTGGCCGCGCTCAAGCGCGTGGAGCTAGCGCGATGAGCTACCCGGCGAGGGGATTGACGGCAAAGCGATTCGCGCAAACCGCCGACACCACGATTCGATCCAACACAACCGTGCTATCGGAGGCGGCTCGATGAACTTGCGTCAGCGTCGAGGCCTCAAACTGGCAGTGCGTTTTACTGCTGCAGTGGCGATCACGTTGTTTTTCGTCTTTCCGATCTACTGGCTGTTCATGATTTCGCTGAAGACGGCCGAGGAGATCTATTCCTTTCCACCCAAATGGTTTCCGAGCCAGCTCCAATTCGGCAACTACGCCGTCCTATTCAAGGATGGGGATGCGACCACAGTAGGGAACAGTCTGATCGTGGCCGGTGTGAGCACGGCAATTGCCATGTTCCTCGGCACGATCTGCGCATACAGCCTGGCGCGATTCAAGACCGGCGGCGAGCATCTCGCCAATTGGATTATCTCTCAACGCATGGTGCCACCAATCGCGGTGGTGTTTCCGATCTTTCTCCTCTATGTCTGGCTGGGATTGGTGGACAGCTACGTGGGATTGATACTGCTGTATACGGCTTTCAATCTTCCCTACGTGATCTGGATGATGCGCGGCTACGTCCTCGACATCCCGCGCGCGCTCGAAGAAGCCGCCCTGGTGGACGGCTACACCCGCTGGCAGGTGTTGTGGAAAGTCGTGTTTCCGATGTGCCGTGCGGGCCTGTTTGCCACCGCCATCTTCACTTTCGTCTTCGCCTGGAACGACTTCATCTTCGCGCTCGTGCTTACGCGCACGGAAGTGACTACCTACACGGTGCAAGTCACCCACTACTTCGGTGGACAGTCGAACTTCTGGGCAAAGATCTCGGCCATGTCGGTATTGGGCACGCTGCCCATCTTCATCATCGTAGGATTTATGCAGCGATATCTGGTCCGGGGCATTTCGCTGGGGGCGGTGAAGGGGTAAGTGAATGAATGAGTGAATGGGTGAATGAGTAAACCCGATGAACGATAGGTCCACAGCGCAAATGCCGTTCCTCACTGGACAAGAACCCGTCTTGTCCGCGAGGTCATGCCTTTACTCATTCACCCATTCACTCGTTCACCCATCCACTCATTGACTTGCTCACTCACTGACCGACTGACTTCAAAATCGAATGGCTGACCTCAAGATAACCGCGCTCCACAAGTACTACGGCACTGTCCACGCCGTGAAGGGAGTCGACCTCGAAATCCCGGCTGGCGAGTTCACCGTCCTGGTGGGTCAGTCGGGCTGCGGAAAGAGCACGCTGCTGCGGACGATCGCCGGGCTGGAAGACGCAGATCAGGGGACGATCGAGATCGGTGGCGAGACAGTCAACAACTTGCCGCCACGCGAGCGGGACATCGCCATGGTGTTCCAGAACTATGCGCTGTACCCGTACATGAAGGTGTACGAGAACATCGCTTTCGGGTTGCGAGCACGCAATACACCCAAATCGGAAATAGAGTCCAAAGTTCGCAGCGCGGCCCAGATGCTGGCTATCGAACCTTATCTGGATCGCTACCCGCGTCAGCTGTCCGGAGGACAGCTCCAACGCGTGGCAATCGGCCGTGCCATCGTGCGCAATGCGCGGCTTTATCTGTTCGACGAGCCACTGTCGAACCTCGATGCGCAGTTGCGCGACGAGATGCGTGGCGAGATCAAGCGCCTCCACCTGGAACTGGGTAAGACCATGATCTATGTCACCCACGACCAGATCGAGGCCATGACAATGGCCGACCGCATCGTGCTGCTGCGCGACGGCCGCATCGAGCAACAGGGCTCGCCGCTGGACCTGTACGAGCGCCCGGCCACCAAGTACGTCGCGGGTTTCCTCGGCTCGCCATCGATGAATTTTGTGGAGGCCGAGCTGAAGGCAGCCAACGGCGGCTTGGCGGTGCGTCTATCGGATGGCAGCGAACTGGTCCTGCCGCCGTCACGGGCGGAGAAGCTCGCGAGCCGCAAAGGTCAGACGGTCACGCTGGGGGTCAGACCCGAGCACATGAACCGTGCACTCGCCGGGGACTCCCGCCCGGGGATCGCTCGCTATGGCGCCACCATCGATCTCGTCCAACCTACCGGCGCGCGCACCTATGCGACGTTCAAATTCGGCGGAGCCGAGGCAGTCGCGGAACTGCAGGCGCACGATGTGTCGCAACCGGGCGAGCGCATCGAAGTCGGTATCGACATGAATCGCGTGGTGCTCATCGATCCCAGCAATGAGCAGGTGATTGCGGCTGGCGGAAGATAAATCGCCCTCGTTTGCATCGTTAATGAACATGGCGTTGAAGAAAGGGAACTAGTGATGGCAACTTCCAAACTTTCCCGCTCGATTGTCCTGTGCGGCACCGAGCAGCCCGACGTGGTCGGGCGCACGCTCAATGCAGGCCCGTTGTCGGTGGAATTCGACAATGGCAATCTGCGCTATCTCAAAGTCGGTGGTGTGGAAGTCCTGCGAGCGCTGGCTTTCCTGGTCCGCGACGAAAACTGGGGTACTTACACTCCGGTGGTGAGCAAGCTCGCGATTGATCAACGCGCCAATGGCTTCTCAGTCTCCTACCACGCCGTTTGCGGCAGACCGAGCCAGGAAATCGGTTACGACGCCACGATCGAAGGCAAGCCTGATGGCAGCCTCGAGTTCACTGGGACAGCGACGCCGACCACGGACTTCCTCACAGCGCGAACGGGATTCGTCGTGCTGCATCCCCTCACTGGCGTGGCCGGTCGCCCCGTGGAAATCGAGCATGTAGACGGAAAGGTGGAGAAGTCCAAATTCCCCGAACTGGTCAATCCAGTGCAGCCGGTTCTGCACATTCGTGCGCTCACACACGAGGTGCTGCCCGGACTGAAGGCTACGGTTCGGATGGAAGGCGACACCTGGGAGATGGAGGACCACCGCAACTGGACCGATGCCTCGTTCAAGACCTATGTACGGCCTTTGGCCCTGCCGTGGCCCTACACATTGAAAGCCGGTGAATCCATAAGGCAAACCATAAAGCTATCTCTCTCCGGCACTGCACCTGCCGGCGGTAAGAGTCGTGGCGCAAGGGGCGTCGAGGTCGAACTGGGTGCAACTTTACGGGAAACCGTGCCGCCGATCGGCTTGGGGCTGCCGGCCGAGGAGATCGATCCCACGATCACGCGGCTCGATTGGCTGCGCCTCATCGCACCGAAGATACTCATTTGCCACCTCGATCCGCGGAAGAAGCACGGGCTGAAGGAGTTGTACGGCTATCGCGTTCTGGCCGAGCAAAGCGGCGCGCAGGCCGTGCTGGAAATCGTGGTGGAGAGTGTCGACAAGTACAAAGAAGAGCTGCTGGTCGTAGCCGCGATGGTCAAGCAGTCCGGATTGAAGCTCGCCGGCGTCGCGGTGTGTCCCGTAGGTGATCTGAAGTCGGTGCTGCCCGGTGGACCGCGCCCGCCTGCGCCACCACTGGCGGATTTGTACGCCGCAACGCGCACGGCGTTTCCGGGAGTGACACTCGGTGGCGGCATGTTCTCCTTCTTCACCGAACTCAATCGGAAACGGCCGCCCGCCCAACTCCTCGACTTTGTGACCAACACGACCTGTCCCATCGTGCATGCGGCCGATGATCGCTCGGTGATGGAGACCCTCGAAGCTTTGCCGTACCAGATTACGACTGCACGCTCTTACCTCGGCAAGACACCGCATCGCGTCGGACCCAGCGCAATCGGGTGCCGCGACAATCCGCATGGTGCAACCTTCACGCCCAACCCCAAAAACGAGCGCGTATGCCTTGCCAGGATGGATCCCAGGCAACGCGCCCTATTCGGCGCGGCATGGGTGCTCGGATATATCGCGACCCTGGCTCGCACGCAGATCGAAGCCATCGCGGTGGGAGCGCCGACGGGGCCACTTGGCGTTATCTATCGAAAGACAGATACCAAGCAGCCCTACTATGACGACCTCGGCGTCGCAGCCGTCTATCCTGCCTTTCATGTCGTCACCGGCCTTACGCGCGCCTCGGGTCACAGGATAGTCTCCGCTATCTCGTCGGACGAAGCGCTCATCAAGTGCCTCGCTTACAAGGTGAAAGGCGCCACCATTCTCTGGATCGCCAACGTCACGGCCGCTGAACAACCCGTTGCCATAACTGGCCACAACGGCGGCGCCATCTTCGCCGGCTTGTTGGACGAGGACAGCTTCGCAACCGCCACCACCGATCCGCGTGGATTCCAGGCCGGACGCAAACACATTCGAGACGGAAAGCTCAAGCTCAAGCCGTATGCGGTGGCGTTCGTGTGCGTGAATGACGACTGATCTCGTACATGCCCATCGTTAGCGTCGAAGACCTCCGAAGTGCGGCACGCCGTCGACTACCTCGTGCCATCTTCGAGTTCATCGACGGCGGTGCTCAGGACGAAGTCACGTTGCGGGCGAATCGCGAAGACTTCCATCGCTTGGCGCTGCTCCCGCAGGCGCTCACCGATGTGTCGAATCGCAATCAATCGGTCACCGTCCTTGGGCAGCATTACGATTCCCCGCTGATACTCGCCCCCACCGGCTTGCCCGGCGTGGTGTGGCCAAACGGCGCGATGGAGGCGGCGCTTGCTGCGGATCGAGCCGGGGTGGGTTTCTGCCTCAGCACCATGTCGACATCCAGCATCGAAGAGATTTCGCGCGCCAGCCAACGCCCCATCTGGTTTCAGCTTTACGTCATGCGCGACCGCGAACTCGGCAAGACGCTGATGCTGCGTGCCAAAGCGGCCGGCTGCAGCGTGCTCGTGATCACTGTAGATCTGCAGATGCAGGGCCAGCGCGATCGCGATGTGCGAAACGGCCTCACCATTCCGCCACAATTTCGGTTCTCGAATGCGGTCGACTTCGCGCTGCACCCCGGTTGGGTATGGCGCTTTCTGACCGGTCCCAAAGTCACGCTCGCCAACTTTGCCGGTACCGGCAAGGGCGACGACATGTTCACCATAGCGGGTTTCGTGAATTCGCAGTTCGATCAGTCCGTGACATGGAAGGACATCGACTGGGTACGATCCGTATGGGATGGTCCGCTGGCGCTGAAAGGAATACTGAACCCGGAAGACGCTAAGCTCGCCGCCGATCATGGCGTCAACGCAGTGATCGTTTCCAATCACGGTGGACGTCAACTCGATGGAGTGCCTTCCGCGATCGCCGCGCTGCCGGACGTCGTGGATGCGGTCGAGGGCCGCATCGAGGTCATCCTCGACGGTGGCGTGCGCAGGGGCAACGACGTCCTCAAGGCGATGGCTCTGGGCGCGAAGGCGTGCATGATCGGCAGACCATTTCTGTATGGTCTGGCCGCAAATGGCGGCAATGGCGTGAGCAAAGCCCTCGAGTTGCTGCGTGGCGAAATCGACCTCAATCTGGCACTGCTCGGGCGCGCAGGCGTGGGCGAATTGGATCGGACGGCGTTGACCTGGGCGGGGCGAGCTTTGGGGTGATGCATAGACCGTAGATCTATTTGGTCGCTGTCCGGCCGACACCGCGATCTGATTCCGAATTCAGGCTTTCTCTGTGATCTGTGTGGCAGAAGTTAAGAAACCAACAAGAAGGGAGGCAACCCATGGACGCTTCACACAAGAGAGTACTACTGGCTTCGGCCGTGGGTTCGGCGCTCGAGTGGTATGACTTCTTCATCTACGGCACCGCCGCGGCGCTGGTATTCGGAGAGTTGTTTTTTCCGAAGGCCGATCCTAGCATCGGTACGCTCCTGGCATTCGCAACCTTCGGGGTGGGCTTCGTCGCGCGCCCATTCGGCGGTCTGGTATTTGGCCATCTCGGCGACCGTATCGGCCGCAAACCGGTCCTCGTCATCACGCTCATGCTGGTCGGTGCGGGCACGTTCCTGATCGGCCTGCTACCCAGCTACAATTCGGCGGGCGTGTGGGCGCCGATCCTGCTCGTTGTCTTACGGCTGGTACAAGGCTTCGGTGCAGGTGCGGAATATGGGGGCGCAGTCATCATGGCGGTCGAGCACGCGCCGCCCGGCAAACGCGGATTGTTCGGCAGTGTCGCCCCAATGGGCGTAACGATCGGCCTGCTGCTGGCCAACGGCGTCTTTGCCCTCTTCTCCGCCTTGCCCAAAGACGAGTTTCTGGCCTGGGGCTGGCGCATGCCATTCCTGTTCAGCATCGTGCTCATCCTGGTGGGTTTCTACATCCGCGCGAGAGTGAGCGAGACGCCGGTATTCAGTGAGATCGCCGCGAAGAACAAGGCGGCGCGTTCGCCGGTCGTCGAAGCGGTGAAGAAGCATCCGCGCGAGTTTCTGGTGGTGCTCGGCGCACGTCTGGCCGAGAACGGTCTGGGCTATCTGTTTCCGGTCTTCGCCTTGAGTTACATGACCCAGCAACTGCACTTGCCGAAGGGGATGATCCTGCAGGGGAACATGCTGGCATATGCAATACAGCTGCTGGCTATTCCCTTGTTTGCCATGCTGTCCGACCGCATCGGCCGACGACCCGTCTACATGGGCGGCGCAATCTTCTCGGCGCTGTTCGCCTTTCCTTTCTTTATGTTGGTGAATACTCAGAGCCAGCCGCTGATCTACCTTGGCCTTATTCTCGCTATCGCGGTCGGTGTCGGTGCGATGTTCGGTCCACAGGCCGCGTACTTCGCCGAGATGTTCGGCGCGCGGCTACGCTACAGCGGATTTGCCTTTGCCCGAGAACTCGGCTCTATCCTTGCAGGCGGTCCGGCACCCTTCCTTGCCGCGTCGCTGCTAATATGGGGCGGCGGGCAACCTTGGGGTGTGGCACTCTATATGATCGTTCTCTCGCTGATCACCGTCATCGCAGTGTACTTCGGACCGGAGACCTATCGCAGCAACATCGGTGCTGATACGGGGGCGAAAACTTGAGCGTAATGCGGTTCGAGAACGTCACTGCGTGGGACCAGGTCTACAGCCCCGAAGAGCAGAAGCGTTTTTTGGATCTGGTGGAGACGGGCCAGGTTTTGTTGTTCCCAAACCTGCCATTCGCGGTGCAAGAGGCGGAGCGCATACTCCTCTCGCCGAAAACGTCGGATGGTAAATCGAAGAATGTCGCCTACGACGGCGGTAGCGGGGATGTCTTCGGCACGACCCTGCAGGGTAATGAGCGACAAGTGCTGCGATCATTCATGAGGCGTTTCACCGAGGGTGCGCGAAGCCTCATTGAGCATTTGTTCCCGCGTTATGTGCCGTATCTCGCCCCGCGGTTGGCAAGCTTTCGCCCTGTCGCGGTCGAGGGCCGGAACACTTCCAGCAAGAAGGATGACACGCGGCTGCATGTGGATGCTTTTGCCTCGCGGCCCAACCAGGGGCGTCGCATTCTGCGCGTGTTCTCCAACGCCAATCCGCATAATCAGCCTCGGACTTGGTTAGTGGGCGAGGCCTTCGAACCCTACGCGAAGCGCTTTCTGCCGAGCGTGCGCCCGCAGTGGCCCCTGGAAGCACCCATCCTCAAAGCGCTTCATGTGACGAAGTCCACGCGTACGCCTTACGATCACGCGATGCTCGGTCTGCATGACCACGGAAAACTCGATGATGAGTACCAGGCCACGGCGCCGCGCGAACGCGTCGACTTTCCCGCCGGATCGACTTGGGTGTGCTTCACCGACCAGGTCCTGCACGCGGCGCTAGGTGGCCAGTTCCTGCTGGAGCAGACGTTCTTCCTGCCGGTGGCAGGCATGGGAGACGCGCAACGTTCCCCTTTGCGTGTATTGGAGCGGCTTGCCGGCCGATCGCTCGCATGACGATTCGGCGGTTCGTACACCGCGGCGCTGCTGAGATTTGCTCGGGGCCGGAGATGAGAGAGACTAGCGCGCCTCGAATCCAGTCCAAGGACTAATCGATTTGCGCAGCAGGATTTCGTCGTAGCCCGCGACCAGATAGTTCTTCAGCGTTCCCACCGTTTCGTAGCCCAGCCGCTCGTAGAGCCGGCGCGCATCCGTGTTGAACGCTGAAACGCAGATGAAGACGTTCGGTCCACGCTGGAAGATTCGCTCCTCGGCAGCGCGAATCAGCGCGGTCCCCACGCCTTGTCCCCTCACTTCCGCACGCACTCCAATAGTTTGCAGATAGCCGACAAACGCTCCGTTGAGATCGATGATGACAAAGCCATCGATGGAGGACCCGTTGGCGGCAACCAGAACTTCCTTGTTGGGATTGAGCACCAGAGCAAGGCAGGCGTCGTAGCTGCGTCCCAATGTCAACCACGGCTCCGAGGTGCTCATGAGGCGAGCGGATTGCTCTGCCTCCCCGCGGCCAGCGAGAGATCGGATCACAGTTCCGGGAGTCAATTGCGTTGCTGCCCTGTGGACTTGTCTGCCGCTGCTGCCATGCATTCGACTTCCACTCGCGCACCCAGTGCAAGTCCATTTGCGCCCAATGCACTGCGAGCCGGAAAGGGCGGCGAAAAGAAAGATCTATAGACCTCGTTGAACGCCCCCCACTCGGAGATATCCGCCAGCATTACGGTACATTTGACCACGCTCGACAGCGCATAGCCATTCGCCTCCAACGAAGTCTTGATGTTCTCCATCGTCTGTCTGGCTTCTTCTTTGATCCCACCGGGCGCAAGCTTCATGGTGCCCGGGACAATGCCGATCTGACCCGACAAATAGATCATGTTGCCCACGCGAACCGCCTCCGAGAACGGCAGGTTCGTCGGAAGCACCTTGCCGGAATTCAAGAATTCGACTGACGCAGTTTCACCGGCTAAGAGGGAGGTGGCGGCGAAGGCGGCACAGGTTACAGCGAACAATAGAATCTTCCTCATAGGTCCTCCCTGCATAGAAGATGTTGCTAGCGTCAAGCGCGCGCCCAGCGCACAAGCGCGAATGCGATTCCCGCCACGTAGAGCGTTCCAAAGATGCTCTTGTTGTACTTGGCCAACCATAGGGGAAGATAGATATCGAAGTTCTCGCTCCGTTCATCCGTGTACCGTGCTGCGACTGACGTAAGTGGACAGCGCCAGCCATTGAGCAGGAGCACACCGACTTCTACGGCGACGATGGCAGCGAGCCAAGCGGCTGTCCGATGGTCGTTGCGCCAGGATGCAAACGGAATCGCGAGAACGCAGCCTGCAAGCAGAGCCCAAGCGATCGTATGTACTGTTTTGATCGCCTTCAGCTCTCGGGATTCGACTTCAGCCGGCGACCGTTCGTGCATGATGTGCTGGAAGCATCCGGTCGATGGCAAGTCTATGCGGAATGCATCTCATATTCCCGTGCGTCTACTTCCAGCGGTGCATCTGCATAACCGAAGTCAACGATCTGTTGCAGATAGACTGGCAAGAACTTTTCGATCGAACCCAGCGTTTCGTACTGATAGACATGGCGAAACTCGTGCGATAGCAGACGGACGGTGTCATGGCCTGACACGATGAAAATGCCGTAACCGAGAGTCAGACCCAGCGTTTCGGGGCCTAGCAACCCGGCCCGATGTGCGGCTCGCCGGAGAAGAGTGTCCCCAGGCAGGGGAATGTGATCGACACGCTTGACGCGTATCAGCTCAGGTTTCCGGACACCGACTCGCTGTGCAACGGCCAGCAGATTCTCGGGCAATGGAACCCCGAGCGCCGCTATGTGATCCGCCTGGAATTGTGCCCACGCAATCGCGTTAGGCAACAGCTGAAGAAGCGTCGTCAAGTCCATGCTAACACCGTCTCACGAGAAGTCGACCTCATTTGACGAACAATCTCCAGTCAAATCAAACCAGACCCCTCCCCGCGCCCGCGCTTGTTGGAAGTCTCGCTCGCACGATGCCCGACTCCGTCGCCGAGGATCACGCTGTCGCTACTTCTTCGGTCTCCAGTCCCGCGCCATCTGCTGCGCTCGGCGCAGCTGCTCGGGACTGAGCTTGCTGGCGATGTAATTGCGCTGCTGTTCGGCGGCCTTGCGATCGTTGCCGGTCAGATTCGCGGCAGCGAGATTGCTCCACATGTGCGCGGTGAGAAAGTCGGGCTTGCCGTTCTTCGAATCGGCCAGCAGATAACCCAACGCAAGTTGCGCACGCGTGTCGCCTTTATCGGCGGCCAACGTGTACCACTTGGCAGCCTGTGGTGGATCGGCGGGCAACCCTTTCCCACTCTCGAAAATATAGCCCAGCAGGTACTCCGCTCCGGTGCTGCCCTGCTCGGCTGGCGCACGGTACCATTTCGCGGCTTCGGCGTAGTCCTGTTGTACCCCCTGCCCGGAGAAGTACAAGCGCGCCAGGCTCTCTTGTGCGCCGACCAAACCTTGCTCTGCGCCTTTGCGGTACCACGTCGCGGCTTCGCTGAAATCCTTGGCATCCTCCAGCAGATAGCCCAGCATGTACTGGCTGTTGGCGTCGCCCAACTCGGCCGATTTGCGGAACCACTTGGCAGCCTCTGCGTTGTTCTGCGCTGTGCCGGCGCCTTGATAGTAGGCCCAACCCAACGGCGCATAAACGGACGTCTCGTCTTTTTCCGCGGCCATCAGGTAGAGCTTCAGCGCTTCGGCTTCGTTCTTGGGTACACCACGCCCTTGCGAGTACAGGTATCCGAGCGCGCTCATTGCTCCCGGGTTACCTTGATCGGCCGCTTTCCGATAC